>JABAOC010011850.1_pt3 | contig 19097 bp, 17 predicted proteins | sample 7062161 | NCBI WGS metagenome assembly JABAOC01 (sample SAMN14538625, study PRJNA623070) | marine sediment metagenome | biome: marine biome [ENVO:00000428]; feature: marine pelagic biome [ENVO:01000023]; material: deep marine sediment [ENVO:00002113] | place: India: Gulf of Khambhat ... | reverse complement strand
TATAGCCTGTAAGCTGTTGCTGAAGTACCCGAGTCCATCAGGAAGCGTGAACACGACCGTTCTTCCGACCACAGGGTTCTCGTCTTTAGTGAATGTCGCGGAAATGATCGAGATTGGTCGGCTGCTAGTGACAAGAAGCACGGCCGGCTCAGCCTCGAGTTCTAAGTTCAGATCGCCCGTGTCTTTGATGAGCTGGATTTGGGCTGTCCCGGTAACAAAACCCTCCGCGCCTGATGTTTGGGCTTGGGCTTGGATGCTGATCAGTTGATCCTGAGTTAACTCATCTGCTGTTGGACCCATGTAGGTGACCGTGGCGGTTCCTTGGGTATCTGTCGTCGCATAGATAGTCTGCAGGTTATTGGAAAACATCCCGAGCCCGTCAGGAAGGGTGAAGAAGACTGTTCGAGCCACAACAGGAGCACCTCCTTCCTTGAAGGTAGCGGTTATGGTGGAAGCTGGTCTGTTAGACGTGACCAGGAGAACATTAGGGTCAGCCAAGACTTTAAGAGATAGATCGGCTCCTTCTCTGATGAGTTCAATATTGACCGTGGCTTCGAGAGGAGAGGATGTTGAGGTTTCAGCTTGAGCCTTGATGGTGACTGTCTCATCTTGAGTTATCTCGTCCTTGGTCGGACTTTTGTAGAATACAACGGCCTTTCCTTCCGAATCTGTCCAGGCGACTTCCGTTGTTTGATTGTTGGAAAACATACCACTGCCTGTCGGGATGGTGAAAAAGATTTTCTCCCCGACAACAGGATTTATTGCTTTTTTGAGGACAGCGGTGATACTGGATGTTCCGCTCTCGTCTGTGACGAGCATTATACCTGGATCAGCCGTAAGCTCAAGAGTAAGGTCAGCGGCATCCCTGGTGAGCTGGATTTGGGTTGTTCCTGTGATAAAGGAACCCGAAGCTTCTGCCTGTCCCTGGATGGTGACAGTCTGATCCCCGGATATTTCATCTTGTGTGGGCCCGACATAGGTTACCGTTGCGATTCCCTGTTCGTCTGTAGTAGCCACAATATTGTCATTATCATTAGAAAACATTCCGCTTCCTGAAGTGATGGTAAAGAAGATTTTCCTGTCTGGCAGAGGCATTGAACCTTTCTTGAGATAGGCTCTTATAAGAGATGTGGGTCTTTCATCTGTGACCAGCAGCACATTTGGTATGGCAAAGAGTTCTAAACTCAGATCCTTTGATTCGCGAATGATTGATATCGGGGTGGACGTCGATGGGGCTCCGGATTGTCCGGGGAGCCAGGCTTTGATGAACACCGTCGTATCCGCACTGATTTCTTGATCAATCGGCCCCCAATACTTCACCCTGGCCACCGTTCTTGTTCGTTTTTGTCTCGATAACAGCCTGGAAATCTTCGAAGTAGCCTAGGTTGAGCTGGGCTCCTGTGTCATCTGTGATCTCGAAAATGATGGGTTCTTTCGCCAGGACTTTTCCGCCTGTCTGCGAGACTGTGGCTTTAATCGTTGAGACTTCTCGGTAGGTATCCGCAACTAAAGCGCTGGGGGAGGCTTCCAGTTCAATGACGAGCTGCTCCTCATCTCGCACGACTCTGATCGGGGTCAAGTTTTCGACGAGTTCTTTGCCATCCCATTCGACTCTGGCATATATATACACAAAGCCTGTATCAGTCAGCTCTTCTCCGAGAGGCCCGTAATACACGATTTTGGCATCTCCGTTTTCGTTTGTCGTCCTGCTGGCGACGGATGTATTGCCTTCAAAATAACCGATGTAAAGCTTGTTTCCGGCCGCATCCCGGATCTCGAAATGAACGGTTTTTCCAGCGATAGGATTGCTGTCATATTTCCGTAGGCTGGCAGTGATGGTTGTGAGGGCTCTGTTTGCGCCGGCGGCGATGACATTAGGGCTTGCCGAGAGTTTGAGGATGATGGCTAGGCTAGAAGGGCCGAACGGGGAGAATTCATCAGCCTTTTTTCTTTTACAGGTGGGGAAGATAGCGAAACTTAAGACCAAACTAAGAATTAAGAATAATTTAATCTTCGATGTCTTCATTGTTCTCATCCTTCTGGGTCGATAAAATTGGCGAAAGTTATGGTCAGGTAGCCTGTGGCTTGGACTCTGTTGTTTGTCATGTCATGACCGTAAAAATCGACCTTGGCCGTTACTGTTATCGCCCCCTCTTCTGTTCCATCCCTGAGTTCTATGAGGGGAGTTTCGAGCTTGGCCACTTCTCTAACGATGATGAAAGCCACCTGCACACTGGAATCAATGGAAACAAGGGTCGAGAGAGAACCGGTAAAAGCGTACGGAACATCGATGCCTTGGGTGTTCTTTCCGTCCGAGCGGAAATACTGGACAGAATAGTGGGTCACTTTGATGTCGTTGTAATGCGAAGCGATCACTTCAGGAGAGGGATCAACAAGTTTGGCCGTAAACGTGACACTGGCTGTGTCTCCTGTAACAAAAGCAAGTCCTGTGTCGGGATCGATTTGAACGACATCGGACTGGAGGAAGTTGACTTCGTTATCTTCGATATCGGTTCCAGTAAAGCTCACGACGATGAGAAGAGAGTTGGATTGTGTGTCGTCGGCGATAGGATTACAGGAAATAATAAAATAGGTCACAATAAGGATACCCGAAATTTTTAGCAGATTTTTTAACTTTCTCATTTTTCGCATCCTATTATTTGATTATTCTGGGAGTGATGAAAATGAGCAGTTCCCTGTTTTGCTTTGTTCGAGCAAAAGACTTGAAGAGGTTTCCCAGAATCGGGATTTTATGGAATAAAGGAACTTTTTCCCGAGTTATCGAGTCTTCTGTTCTGTATATTCCTCCGATGACGGTCGTACCTCCATCGGGGACCATGACCGTAGTCTTGGCGCTCTGAGTGATGATCGGCGGAATCCCGTTGACGAGATTGGCAAAATCAGCAGCGTTGTTCCTGATTTCGATGTACATGATGATCGTTCCCTCAGCGGTGATTTGAGGTGTGGCCCTCAGTTCCAAGGCGGCATTGACATACTGAGTCGTCACCGTGAAATTGGCTACGGTCTGGACAGGGATTTGTCTACCCTGGAGGATTTCAGCCTCTGTGTTGTTCTGGGTGGTGACTTGCGGGGCAGAGATGATGCGTCCCTCTCCGGATGTTTCTAAAGCGGAAATAGCCATATCCAGCCTGAAGGTATCAAGAATATTGGCGAAGGAAAGGCCGATGGCAGTCGTGAAGGCAGGGGCCGGTAGGTTGATCGCATAACCGCCCAAGGGTCCTGCGATTCCTTTGGTTACGATACCTTGGGGAATCAAGGCTCCGTCTGCCAGGACTTTATGAGGAAACTCGAGTGCTGTTTGGTTTCCGTAGAAGGGATCGGCAATTCCTTTAAATCCCCATTGGATTCCCAGGTTGCGGACGAAGTTAGATGTGGCTTCCACGATCCTGGCTTCGATCGAAACCTGGGGAGTGGCGGTATCGAAAACGGTGATTAGCTTCTCGATGAGTTCGATCCTGTCCTTGACATCAGACACAATCAAGGTGTTGGTCCGGCTGTCAATGATGATCTCACCTCTCTCAGACATTTTATTCCTGAGCAGGCCTTGAACTTCCTCTGCCTTTGAGTAGGAAAGAGTGAATGTTCTGACCACAATCGGGCCGGCCAGCTCTTTACTCTCGGCTAATTTTCTTTGCTCCTCATCCTCTCGAGTCAGGACGCTGATAGGAGCTATCCTGAGGATATTGCCCTCGAGTGATTTCCCCATCTTGTTGACTCTCAGGATGACATCGAGGGCCTGATCCCAGGGAACATCCTTCAAATCAACGGTCACCGTCCCTCTCACCTCTGGATCGAAAACAACATTTAGCCCGGCAAAATCTCCAAGATAAAGCACGACATCGCGTAAGTCGGCGTCCTTGAATTTGAAACTGAGGATTTCGCCTTTGTAGGTTTCTTCGGGTTCGGCAATAGTTTTTGGCTGGAATTGTTCTTGGAGGGCTCCGTTCTTTCCGTTGTCGACAGGTGGGGAGACCGGAGGCTTTTTTGTCGGAGGAGGAGTGGGGGGGGATTTCTTTTTATCCGGGGCCGGCGGTGTCTCCGCTTCCTCGGGTTTTTTCGATTCTTCTTTGGACCCGACATCAACCATTGAATCTGGCTCTGTTCCTGATTGAGGGGGATTGACTTCTTGAGGTGGATCTGCAGGTTGTGGTCCAGGATCCTCTTTCTTTTGCTCTGTTTTGTCTGGTGTAGGGTCTGTTTCTGCCTGAGGAGGATCGGCGGGCTGCGGGGCAGCTTCTTCTTTCTTTTCCTCTATTTTGTCGGGAGGGGACTCTGCTTCCTCCGGAGGAGAGGAGAGTGGATCCTCTAATTCGGGCAGAGGGGGAGCCGAAGCGGGGATAGGTTCAGGAGGCGCCGTCTCGTGAAAAGTAATGGATACTCCGTTTTTCCCGGTATCCAACGTGTAAAATTTAGGTTCGTTGAGGTCGAAAACGATACGTGTGATCGTGTACGGATTAGCGAGTTGGAATTGGGAGGCTCTGACTCTTTCCACGCCATGCATTCCGACCGTACGGACAGAAGAAGTATCGGCGTAAATCGTGTCCAAGAGGTCGACAACCAAACGCAGGGGATTATCGAGAGCAAACACTTGGGAGACGGCCTTGCCCGTGAGGCTGGCCTTGATGTTGAGGTGGTCGCTTTTATCAGAGATATCGATTCTATCCAGGAAAATCCTCCGTCCGCCTCTTGCTTTTAGTTCTTGAATTTTTTCTTTTTCAACAGGATACTTTCCCATTTTCCTCTGGAAGTCATTCAGTTCGATGATGGTCTGTTTTCCCTCAGTGGAGATGGAGTAGGGGACTTTTTGTTTGAGGCGAACGGCCAGGCGGAGCGAGTCGGAGCCTAGTTCTTCGAGCCTTATGTCCTGGATCAAAGGAGATTTTTTCCCTTTGATCAAGGAGTCATTTCCTGGTTGGACCCAGTCCAGTTCAAGGATGAGAGTGGAAGGAGATTCTGGAGAGAAGTAGGACCGCGGAGGAGGAAGAAGAGGTGAGCTGGTTTCGAGCAGGATTTGGGTGTTTAATTCTGTTGTCAGGAGTGAGATTTTATTTATATTGATTAAAGACTCATCCTCGTAGGCATACCCGCTTATTAACAGGGCGAGGAAACAAAAAAGGGTAAGGATTTGCCAGATATTTTTCTTTTTCATATTATAGCTCCTCTGGTTTTATTTCTTTGACGATATCTTTTGGTTTTCTTAAGGGGATGCCCCTCTCTTTCGTCTTCCGGAAGGTGATCTTAATTTCCTCGATGGACAAGACAAAGCCGTCGGCGAATTTCTGTCCGACTTGGATCTTATAAGGAAATCCTTGTGGTCCGTTGATGATAGCAGTGTACTTTCCTCTGGCTTTAACGATACCGATAAGACTGACATCACTGATGTACATCTCGGTTATACCCCTCACTACGGGTTTATCACCGACATCACGGCCGGCAATCAGATTCCGGAACGGATCCCTTCTTCCCCTTGGGTTGTACGGGGGATAGACCTCTTGTGCTTGATCAGCCGTTATTTTTTTGTCTGCTTCCTTCTGCTCCTCTTGGGAGACTAGAGGGGAAGTAGCCATGATGACCAAACCGATACAGAGTAGTCCAATCCATATTTTTTTCATTTCTTATTCCCCGTCTCGTTTTTGTCGGTCTCTGAGATGGTTTCTTCTTCGCGGAAAATATAGGTCTTGGCCGTAAACTCTGCGGATATGGTCGTTCCCTGCGTCTGCTGGTTGAGGGCTTTGATGAGAAAATCCTCGACATTGAAGATTCTGGAAAAACGGCTGAGCCGGTCAAAGAATATGGCCAGATTGTGGTAACTTCCTCTGATTTCGATCGGGATCGGCCATNNTGAGTCATTGGCCAGCTGCTGGATTCTCCTCAGAATGGTCGAGATTTCCCTTTTCTTGGGGATGATCTCCTCCAATTCAGTGAGCATGACGGCCATCTGCTTGATCTCGGCCTCGATCTTGTCGAGCTCCTGCTTTTTGATCTGCAATCGGGCCACCTCGTCTTCGACGCGAATTCTTTCCTCCCTTATGTTTCTCAGCTCTTCATCTTTCCCCTTGTAGTAGAACATGTAGAAAAGCCCGAAGATGATAAGAGCCAAAGCTAAGTATCCATACCAAGGCCAATTTTTCATTTTGTTTCCTCTTTGGCGGATTCTTGTGGAGGGGAATAATCTCCAGGCAGAGCATACTGGGCTGTGAGAGTAAACTCTAAGTATTGGCTGTTTCTTTCTGATTTCTGAGTCGAGGAGATGAGGTTAACCCCCATGATATAGGGGCTGTTTTCCAGGTTGAAGATGTAATCGGCGATCAAGTTATTCGAGAGAGCTCTGCCCGTTATTTCCAGTATTTGGTCTTCGTATTTTGTCTCGATAAGCCAAACCCATTCAGGAATAAGCTCGCTGAGTTCGTCCATGATTCTGACGGGGATAGGCTGTTGAGCCTTCAGAAAATTGATGAGATCGATTTTTCTCTGGAGCGTTTTCTTCTGTTGTTCTAGCTGCTCTAACTTTTCTGTGACGTATTTGAGACTTTCCCTTTCTTGCTGGGCTACCAGTAGCAGATTCCTTTCTTCGTTAATCGCATTTCTCTGCATGAGATAAAGAACCACCACGACAGCAATCAGAAGGAGAAATATGAGATAAGAAAACGGAAATTTTCTTTCTTTTCTTACTTTTGGTGCCGCTATGGCTGGGGTTTCTTTGAAATCCTTTTTTTCCGGTTTTAAGAGATTGATTCTGATCATGGCTTATTTCTCTGTTTTTCGAGTTGCTAGACCTGTGGCTACTCCAAAAAGGGCAGCCAATTCTTGGTTAAACATAGGATCAAATTTCTTTTCGTCGATGTAGATCTTCTGAAAAGGATTGAAAATTTCTGTTTTGATGTTGAACTTTTTCTCGAAATATAGGGTCAAGTCTTTTAACTTAGACAGACCACCGCTCAAGAAAATCTGCTCGATTTTTCTTTCCTGCTTCTCACCGGCTTCATAAAAAGTGAACGTTTTCTCGATTTCCTCGAGGAGATTCTCCACGTTCGTATGAATAGAGGCTTCCAGCTGTTCTTCTGGGACGTTCTGGACTGGGAGGCCCTTGATGGCCTTCTCGGCATCGTCGAAGCTGATGTTAAGGTCCTTGCTCAAGTTTTCGGCAAAGAAATATCCTCCCAAAGACAGATCGCGGAAAAGCTGGGGGATGCTTTTTTCGATGATGATGAGGTTGGTGATGTTGGCTCCTATGTTGATGATGACCGCCGTTTTTTCTTTAAGAATTTCCGGGTAGTTAACCTCCATCGAATTCTGAAGAGCAAAAACATCCACTTCTATGGCTTCTAGATTTTTTCGGGCTTGATGGACCACATTACTGTAATTGGCAACCTTATCTTTCTTGGCGGCGACCAGGAGGATATCCAAGTTTTTATCACCTGATTCTGGCGAAGGTCTTAGGATCGCATAATCGACGTTCGTCTCCTCATAAGGGTAAGGAATGTTATGTTTCGCTTCCCAAATAATGGATTCGGCTAATTCTTCTGTATCCATGTCCGGCAGGGAGATTTTCTTGATGATGACGGAGTTCCCGGAGACAGCAATCGCCACGTTCTTGTTGGAAATTTTGTTTTCATCGAAGATCGTCTTGATTTTCTCCACGACAGCGGAGGAATCGATGATTGTGCCTTCAACAATTGCATCTCGAGGGAGGAGCTCATAGCCTATTTTTTTGACTTCGAAGAGGTACAGGTCTTCCTTTTTCTTTGGGTTAAGCTCGACGGCTTTTATAGAATTTGAGCCGATATCTAACCCAACCAATCCTTTTTCTCGGCCGAAACCGATCATGTTTCTCTCATCCTTTTATAAATTTAGACGGTTTTTCTCTTTCTTGAATTTTTCTCTTATTTTCTTCTCGACAAATTTGGGGACTAAATCCTTAAGACAACCGCCCAGCATGAAAATCTCCTTGACTAGCTTCGAACTGAGGTAGGTGTAACTCACGTTTGGCATCATGAAGAACGTTTCGATTTCAGGATTGAGCTTCCTGTTCATCAGGGCCATTTGGAATTCGTACTCGAAATCTGAGATGGCCCTGAGACCTCTGATGACGATTCTGGCCCTGTTCTTTTTTGCGAAGTCAACGAGGAGGCCATGAAAGGCTTTGACTTTGATATTCTTTTCCTCAGTAAAGACCTGGTGAATCATCTCTATCCTTTCTTTAGTCGTAAACAGAGGGCTCTTTTCGGGGTTTTCTAGGACAGCGACGATCATTTTATCGAATACTTTCAGACCTCTTTGGATGATATCCACATGCCCGTTTGTAATCGGGTCGAAAGAGCCAGGGTAGACAGCTATGTTTCTCATGACGGGATTTCTTTACACCTATGACGGTTGGGATAGTCAAAATCTCTCATCCCCCAAGCCAGATTCTTGTCGGCAGTCCTGTTATCGGAGGGAATAAGCTGGATACCAGGAAGGGATTTTTTTCGGTCTTGAAGAAAAGGGAAGGAGGTCGTAGGAGCTTGTTGTAGGTATGCTACCCTTTTTGCAGCGATATCTCGCACTTGACCTGGCTTACCTTCAGTTTTTGACAAGATATACCATATGTAGTGAAATGTCAAGCATAAACTACTAAATATTGAAAAAAAAGTCCACAAACCTAAGTATGAATAATCCCTTGAGAAAAATTCGATGTCTTGAGTCACTGACGATGAAAATAACAATATTCTTTTCCTTTAATGGTGTTCTCTTAGCTTACTTACCTCTTGAAAGCCGTCAATCACCCGTGCGGAGGATTCCCAAGGTGAATTTTATAAGGCTCATCTCACCTAAAAGGGTTAGAAAATGTCCCCCTCGGATTGATTTCTCGCCTTTTTTTAGGGAAAATAGAGACAGGGACGATGAGAAAAACCAGTATCATATGTGTTCTATTCTTGATAGCCGCAACCATCGTAATGGCTCCTTCTTCAGAAGAGGACGATCCCTATATCCGCCTCAGGGAAAGAATGGTTCGGACACAGCTCGAAGAACGAGACATTACCGATGAAAACGTTTTAGAAGCTATGAGAAAAGTGCCCCGTCATCTTTTTGTCGGCCCGAACTACCGCCGCCAGGCTTATGAGGACTATCCCTTACCCATCGACGAAGGGCAGACTATCTCTCAGCCGTATATCGTGGCCTTGATGACGCAACATTTAAAACTGAAACAGGGAGAAAAAGTCCTAGAAATAGGCACGGGCTCGGGTTATCAGGCAGCTGTTTTGACTCATCTGACCGACCAGGTCTTTTCGGTCGAGATCAGAGAGAAACTGGCTGAGAAAGCTGCCAAAACCCTGGAAAGCCTCGATTACACAGCGGTCCGGGTGAAATGGGAGGATGGTTACTACGGATGGGAGGAACACGCTCCGTATGATGCCATCATCGTCACCTGCGCGGCCAACCACGTACCTCCTCCTCTCCTCAAGCAGCTCAAAGAAGGAGGACGTCTTATCATTCCCGTGGGGAGTACCCTTTACTTCCAGACGCTGACTCTCATCACCAAAAAAAAGGGCAAACCGAAAGTCAAGCACATTCTAGGCGTTCGCTTCGTGCCGATGGTCGGAGAAGCCCAGAAAAAGAAGAGCCAGTAGGTAGGCTACCGCCGCCATGGCGAGAACAAGACTGTAACCGACCCAGAAGGCAAGCATCAAAGCCAAAACAGAGTTCACGACGGAAGAAAAGGCGTTTGTGGCCCANNAATTGTGCCTTGAACCCTTCCCTTCAACAGCCGAATTCCCGTCGGGAACGGAAAGCCCATCAAAAAACCGAGCGGAAAAATGACAAGGAAGGTCAGGATAACTTTCAGTAAGAAAGAGCAGCCTAGACACCCCTTGAATAAAATAGGAAGAAAGATCAGATACAGGAATATGAGTCCGGCACAGAGTAAAAGACCCTTCTTGAGGTTCTTGGCAAGGGATTGGCCGAGGATTCGCCTGGAGAAAAAGCTTCCCATGCCTGCCGAGAAGAGGAGAGAGAAAAGGATTATGGCCATTGAATACAGGGGATGACTCAGGAAAAGGATGAATTCCTGGATGAGGGTGATTTCGACGAACATAAACGCCATCCCGATAAACCCGAAATAGGAAAAGACTTTCCAAAACTTTCTCTCTCGAGTATGCCCTCTTTTTTTTAGAACAAAGAGAGGAAGAAAAATCAGGATAAAGGCGATGAAGACAGCCTGGATGAACAGGAGAGGAACCAGGAATTCGCCCTGGAGAAACGGAAGCCACTTTTGCCCAAGGGCTTTGTATGTTCTTTTCAGCTTACCCAGCCTGAAGAAATTATAGAAGAACGGCCTGTCATCCGTGACGGGCTTTATCTCGAAGAGATAGTCCAGGTACAGCTTGCCCCGGCTCTTAGGATCGATGAGTTTTTGGCTCAATTCGTAGTAAACGGGATTCTCGTAGACATTGTGTTGGTTGGCTTCTTCTTTTTTTATGCCTGGGTAATAGACGAGATCGAAGAGACATCTCTCGGCATATTTTTTTAAGGACTGGATCTGATCATAACGGAATGGACTCTTGCTGATAAAATAACTGATCGTCCCCCAACTGCGGAGGGCCATGATACACTTCGCGGGGTGCTTTCCACTCCTCTCCAAGGCTTCTATCCACATCGCTAGACTTCTGATTTCCTGTCTCGGAGGCGGCAGGAGATAAAGACTCAGGCTCACCACCCCCTGAGGAGAGAGTCGGTCGATAACCTGTCGGAAGGAATCGAGTGTCAAAAGATAATTTTCCCCAAACCCGTGCAAACCAGAGCTCGACGAACCGAATATGTCTTTCAAGGAAAACACGATAAGGTCGTAGGAAGCTTTTTCTTGCTCCAGGAAGGCCCGACTATTGACGGAAACGACCTGAACCTCATCCCGCTCATACAGGTTTCCACTGAAAAGGGCCAAGTCTTGAGTGAGTAATTTGATGATCAAAGGGTTGGACTCGATGACCTTGATCGAGGCGGCCTGGAAGGCGACAGCGGCCAGCACATCCAAGCTTCCCCGTGGTTCGATGATCAAAGTCCGGGGATTCCGATGAAGAGAATATGCCAGGGAGGAAGGAATAAAGGAAAGAAATTCCAGGTTTGTTACCTGCGGACTTTGGTAGCTGGTGATGGCCGTCAGCTCTCCTCCGTCAACGGAAAGGCCGAGCTGAGGGGGAAGGGTTTTTTCATACAGAAGACTCAAACCCGGTGCATACCGGACAGCCGGAGAATCGATGACATCGATCCGAGAAAAGGAATCCCAGTGAGTCGAGAGGTGTTTGGCGTCCGGATATTCCAAGGCTGTCGGGAGGGCCTTGAACGGGGAGACCCGAAAACTCAGCCAAGAGGGAGAGAGGACAAAAAGCATCCCCTCGGCGGAGAAGAGGGCGATGAAGATTAAGGTGAAGAACGAGGATTGTTTCTGACTGAACAGGAAAGAGGCGAGAAGAGCCAGGAGGGAGAGAATCACGAAGACGCCCTTATCTCCGCTGGGCAGGAATATGATGATGGCGAAGAGAGTGCCGACTCCGGCTCCGAACAGATCCGAAAAGTAAATTTTATTGACGATCGTAACGCTCGAGGAAATGGCAAAAGATATAATCAAACCGGAAAAGAAAAAAGGAAGACAGAGTAATAAATAATACAGGAAAACAAACAGAATCTGGTTTCTGTCCCAGGAAATACTGATAAAGTCAAAAGGGAGGGCATTACAAAGAAGAAAGCTCAAAAGGATAGATACGGAGAGGAGAAGAGCCGTTGTCGAGAGAACACGATCGCGGTCGGCCGACTCCCATCTTTTACCAAGAGATAAGAATGATCCGCTGGCGCCGTATCCCAGGAAGGCAATACTCACGACCCAGAAAGCAAAGTGGTACTGCTGGGAGATAGAAAAGTACCGAGTGAGGGTTATTTCCAGGGAAAGGGTAACGAGTGAGATGAGGAATATCCCTGCCAGCGTCCGGTATCTCATGCCTTTGAGAATACATTAAATAAGAATCGAGTGAATGTAAAGCGGAGGCGTATTGCTTTTACATGATTCTTGTGATAATTTTGGAAAAAACAAGATGATTAGATTCGGAACCTCTGGATGGCGAGCTGTCATGGGCGAAGAGTTCACATTCCAGAATGTTAGACTGGTCGTTCAAGCCATCGCCAATCATCTGAAGAAGAAATTTCCTGACCAGAAGATGTCGGTCGTCGTCAACTATGACACCCGGTTTCTATCGGAAAGATACGCCCTGGAAGCGGCCAAGGTTTTATCCCACAACCAGATTCATGTCCTGATTTCCGACAGGGATGCCCCCTCGCAAGCTCAAGCCTACCAGCTCATAAGGAGGAAAGCCCAAGGGGGGATCAACTTTACCGCTTCCTTCAATCCGCCAGAATACAACGGCCTCAAGTTCAACACCGAGAAGGGGGCCCCGGCTATGCCTGAAGAGACAGATAAGATTGAAGCGGAAATAAAGAGTTTAACCAAAAACTATGCTTACTGCCCGTATTATCCGAAAACCGACTTCATCGAGAAAATCGACCTTCAGGATGACTATCTCAAGTTTATCCAGAACAAAATTGACTTCGCCTTGATAAAAAAATCCAAGATCCGGATCGCCGTCGATCTACTCTACGGGACCAGCCGAGAATACCTGGATGAGATCCTCGAGGAAAACCACATCCCTGTAGAAGAGATACACGGGTATATCGATCCCTACTTCGGCGGGATAACACCCTCCTGCTCTGAGGAGAACCTGGCCGAGCTGAAAAGCCTGGTCAGGAAGAAAAAATGTGATCTGGGCATCGCTACGGATGCCGATGGAGACCGGTTCGGTGTCGTGGATGAGAAGGGTCGGTTCATCGTTCAGAACCTTATCCTGTCGCTTATTTTGCATTATTTGGTCTCCCAGAAGAAATGGAAAGGCGGAATAGCCCGCTCAGTGGCCACGACTCATTTCGTGGATCGGATTGCTCGCAAGTATGACCTTCCGCTGTATAAAACCCCGGTCGGATTCAAGTATCTGGCCGAGTTGTTCTTGAAGAAAAAAATTATCTTCGGCGGAGAAGAGAGTGCCTGCATGGCCATCAAAGATCATCTGCCGGAGAAAGACGGGATTTTTGCCGGGTTATTAGTGGCCGAGATGATGGCCGCCACCAGAAAAAACCTGTCTGAGCTGATGGAGGATTTATTCCAGACATACGGAAGGCGGATGGGTACCCAGCAGAGCGTCCCGCTCACACCAGAGAATAAAAGAAAACTCCGGACGTTGATGAAAAATCCCCCCGCCCAGTTCGCGGGTCGAAAAGTCCACAATGTCGAGACCATCGACGGCATCAAACTGGATTTCAGCGATGATGACTGGATGCTTCTCCGTGTCTCCGGCACCGAACCCCTGATCCGTTGTTATGGAGAGGCCGGTTCGAAGAATGAATTGGATAATCTGATCAGAGCAGGCTTGGAGACCATCTCATGAGGCGACAGGAAGAGAAAGGTAAGGCTCATTTCCGGAAACGCCTGATCATCGTCGCTTTGAGTTTTTTGTTTTTCATCCTGTTTATCGCCTCTTTCTTCGGTAGGAACGGTCTGCTCGAGATGTATCGGTCAAGGAAAAGACATGATGAGCTGGTCATGGAGGTCCAAAAGTTCCGGAAAGATAAGGCCAATCTGGAGAGAGAAATCGAGGAGCTCGGGCGAAATCCTGAGGCGGTCGAAAAGACGGCCCGCCAGAAACTCTGGCTGATGGAACCCGATGAACTGGTCATCATCAAAAGAAATAAAGAAGAGAAAAAAAAAGAAAAAGAAAAATCAGATAAAAGACCCGATAAATAGGTCAATTTTTATCCCATGCATCGTTTGTCCAGAAGGGAAAAGTACTCTCATCTTCTAGAAGAGTTGAATTCTGCCCAAAAGAGGGCCGTAACCCACGGCCAGGGTCCTCTTCTGATCATCGCCGGAGCCGGGACCGGTAAAACCAAAGTCATCACCCACCGCATCGCCTACCTCATCTCTGCCAAGAAGGCAAAGCCAGAGGAAATCCTGGCCGTAACCTTCACCGAGAAGGCAGCCAACGAGATGGAGGAGCGGGTCGACCGCCTGATTCCTTACAGCTATTCCTTCGTCGAAATCAGCACGTTTAACTCTTTCGGCGAAAGAGTGCTCCGCAATTATGGGATCGAATTGGGGTATCCCCCGGATTTCAAACTGTTGGATGATGTGGAGCAGGCCATTTTCTTCAGAGACCATCTTTTTCAGTTTCCGCTGAAATATTACCGTCCGTTGGCCACCCCCACGAAGTATATCCTGGATCTTTTGTCGGCGATCAAGAGGCTGAAACAGGAAGATATTAGGCCCGATGAGTACCTCAAACACGCCGAACGCGCAGCGAAAAAGGCATCCGATAAGGCGGCGAGAGAGGAGGCGTTGAAACATCTGGAGATGGCCAAAGTCTACAATGCGTACCAGGACATTTTGAGAAGAGAGAGCAAGATTGATTTCGAGGATCAGGTTTGGCTGGTCTTAGATCTTTTTCACCAGAGGCCATCCATCCTGAAGGAATTCCAGGACAAATACAAATATATCTTAGTCGACGAATTCCAGGACACAAACTACATCCAGTTTGAGCTTCTGAAACTGCTGGCCGCTGAGCATCACAACCTGACTGTCTGCGGAGATGATGACCAGANNACATACTAAACTTTGAAGAATGTTATCCCAAAACCAAGAAGATCGTTCTCCGCACGAATTATCGGTCCACCCAAGCCATCCTGGATGCGGCCTACCAGCTTATCAGACAGAATAATCCGAACAGGCTGGAGTTCAAGGCGAAGATAAAAAAAGTTCTCGAGGCGACTGTTGAGAGTGAAGGAAAGAGCCTCCATCTTCTCCAGTTCGACACCCTCTCCCACGAGGCCGACCGGGTGGCTGAAATCGTCCAAGACAAAGTGAACGCAGGCCGCCGTTACAGCGACATCGCCGTTTTGGTCAGGAGAAATGCGGATGCGGATCCTTTCCTCCGTGCCCTGAACATGAAGGAGATTCCTTTCCGTTTCTCGGGAAGCCGCGGTTTGTATGCTCAAGATGAGGTGAGGATACTGATCTCGTTCATCAAGGCTGTGACCGATTTTGAAGACAGCCGGAGTCTGTTCAACCTAGCCCTGTCTGAGGTGTACCAGATCGATGTCTATGATCTCACCACGATATCCAATCATGCCCACAGGAAGAATCTCTCGCTACATAAAGTGTTTCAAGACATTCATAACGGAAAGCACCCGGTCAAGATCTCCTCGTCAGCGGAGACAAAACTCCGGAAGTTATTCGAGGATCTTCTGTATTTTGTCCGTCTCAGCAGCTCTCAGAACGCCGGTCAAGTCCTGTACGCTTTCCTCGAGAGGAGGGGATACCTCAAATCCCTTGTCGAGGATCAGACCCTCGAAAGTGAATTAAAGATCAAGAACATACGGATTTTTTTCGAGAAGGTGAAAGATTTTTCGGAGATTTCCGACGATGACTCTCTTCATTCTTTTGCCGAACACTTAGATCTTCTCCAAGAAGTCGGCGATAACCCAGCTACGGCTGAGGCTGAGCTAGAGGAAGAGGCGGTCCAGGTCTTGACCGTCCACAAGGCCAAAGGCCTGGAGTTTCCGGTCGTGTTTTTAGTCAGTCTGATCGCTGATCGATTCCCTGGTCGGAGTAAGAAGGAAAAAGTCCCGGTTCCGGATGAGATTTTGAAGGAGAACCTGCCCGGAGGTGATAACGTCCTCCAGGAGGAGCGCCGGCTCTTTTATGTAGGAATGACGAGAACAAAGAAAGAGCTCTACTTGACATGGGCCAGGGATTATGGTTTGAAACGGCTCAAAAAGGTGAGCCCGTTTGTCTTAGAAGCTTTGGATATTCCGGCCACACCTGAGGAGGTGCTTCGGGCGTCTCCTGTCGAAGAGATTCAAAGGTATGCACCTCCGCCTCACCCCCGAACTATTCCTTCGGTCAGAGAACAAGAGATCCTTCCTCTCAGCTACTTTCGGGTCGAAGATTATCTGACTTGCCCTCTGAAATACAAATTCAGGCATCTGATGAAGATCCCTGTCCCTCCCCACCATGCCCTCACCTTCGGCCGCATCCTCCATAACACCATCCATGTTTTCCTGAAAAAAAGAATGTTAGGAGAGGAGATTACGGTCTCTGAGATTATCAAAGAGTACAAGAAAAGATGGGTCAACGAAGGATTCCTCAGCCGGGAACACGAGGAAATGAGAAAAAAAGCTGGGGAGATGGCCCTTCGTAAGTTCTACCGGCGGGAGCTGCGNNAATTTCAAATGGTACTCCGGAGATGTGAAGTTCAGCGGACGATGGGACAGGGTGGACATGGACAGGAAAGGAGCTGTCATCATCGATTTTAAGGCCACCGAAGTGAAAGACCAGAAAGAGGCTGACAGGAGGACCAAAGGGAGTCTGCAGATGGACGTGTATGCTCTCTCCTATGTAAAAACGCAGCCAGCCCCTCTTCTCGAAACGCGGCTTCATTTCCTCGAGTCTGATGTTGTTGGCCGGGCTGAAAAAGGAGAAAGAGAATTCGAGCGGGCGTTAGAGAAGATAAGGGAAGCCGAACAGGGAATCCGCAGCCAGGATTACGAGGCCCGTCCCGATTGGCACAACTGCAAAATCTGTGAATTCAGGACCATCTGCCCGTCGTCCTACGCGTATTGAGGGGAATCCTTATCGTGTCAAAATCTATCCAGGGTTGAGAAATCCCATCAGATAAAAAAGGGAGGCGGTCTCTATCGGACTCTCATTCGGGCAGAATCCAGAATGGCATCAGGGCCCAGGGCTTTTCCTGGTCCAACAGCTGGAGGGTTGAGATAATCTTCTGGAGTTTATGCGGGAGATCGACCTGAGAACGGGATTGTCTCCGGCCGAACAGGGCTTGGAGAAGCGAAACCTTCTTGGGCCAGATCACAAGCTTCACTCCTTCTTCCTCTGGGATCTCAGCCAGCTGTTTTGTCCAGCGGATGGCTTCGGATAACCCGCCGAGCTCATCCACCAGACCGATGTCTTTGGCCTGGCCACCTGTCCAGACGCGGCCTCTGCCGATCTTGTTGACCTCTTCGGGTGACATGTTCCGGCCTTCGGCCACTTTGGTCAAGAAGCGTTCGTAGATCCACAATATTTCCTTCTTGAGGAAGTCTCTTTCCTCGTCGGTCAGAGCTTTGAAGGTGGAAAACAGGTCCGCTTTTTCCCCGAAGATGAGTTTTTCGGATGTCACGCCCAGCTTCTCGTACATTCGCGTCATGTTGAACTTGCCGGCCAGAACACCGATGGATCCTGTCAGCGTCTGAGGCTGAGCGATGATCTTGGAAGCTGCCATCGAGACCCAGTAGCCCCCAGAGCCCGCTACATCTGACATCGAGACGACGATCGGTTTTTCTTTCTTGGTTAGAGCCACTTCTCTCCAGATCACATCCGAGGCCACAGCCGAACCTCCGGGACTATCCACGCGGAAGACGACGCCCTGGATGGACTCGTCTTTCCGGGCTCCTCTGATCCAGCGGGCCACAGTAGCACTGCCCATGGTTTGAGTACTGCTGGCGCCGGTATGGATGACCCCCATCCCGTAGATGAGGGCAATCTTCTTTCCTTTATTCAGCCCGACAGATGCGGGTTTAACTCTCTGGTACTGATTTTGAGAAATTTTGTGAAGTTTTCTTCCGTTTTCTTTGAATTCAGCCTCCAATTCGTCATCGAACAGGAGCCGGTCGACCAAACCCGCTTCAAGCGCCTTCTCCCCTTGGAAGAAACCGCGGTCGATCAAAGTTTTTATGTCCTCTCTGCTTTTTCCTCTTGCCTCTGCCACCGCTTCGATATAGTGAGTAAACAGGTCCCCGTAGAGGGATTCCATCATTTCTCTGTGAGCCGGGGTAAATCCTTCTTCGGTAAACATGTTGTAAGCCGTCTTATATTCTTCGACATGTTCGAACTCAGCCTCGATCCCGAGCTTGTCCAGAGCGTTTTTGAGGAAGGGGATGTGACCGCCGATGCCGTTGATACCTAAAAATCCCAACGGGTGGAGGATGATTTCATCGCAGGCCGTGGCCAGATAATATTCTTTATCGAATTCGGGAGCCTCTTCGATGTAGGCGAAGGCTTTCTTGCCTGACTCACGGAAATCCAGAATGGCGTCTCTAATTTCGTTGATTTTGGCCCAGTTGCACTGGAGGTACCCGAGACGGAGGAGGAGGCTCTTGATGCGCCTGTCTTTCTTGGCTTTGCGGATGTTCATCCAGATATCGTGCATCGAGAGAGGTTTGACTTGAGCCAGCATCATCCACATGTTGGGCATAGCTCTCTCCACAACCTCACCGGAAAGCCTCAATTCAAGGTAGGAATTGGCCTTGACCGAGGGAGGTCTCCGAAATTCTTGGTAGAAGAACAGGCCCAAAGTGACGATGATGAGGAAGAAGAAGATTAAGAAGATGATCAAAATATATTTACCCTTTCTCATTTTTATCTCCTTATATTTATTAGACGCTCCTAAACAGAAAAAGTCGATTTAAATATAGCAGAAAACCGTCATCGGTCAAATCTTAATCTGAGATTATTTATACGACATACAGCCGTTGTGAGTTATGTTTAGTGAAAATTTGACCCGCCTGGTAGCGATTTCGTATAATCTTCCTCCCGGGCAACTTTTAGCCCCTCTTGACGTATTATAGAGAAAGGAAAAAAGATTATGAACAGCAGGATCTAACTAGCCGCAATAAAAAGGATGGCGAGATGAACGCTCTCGAGATTGAGAACATCACAAAAAAGTTTGGCGACTTTCACGCGGTCAAGAATCTCTCCTTCGATATCCCTGAGGGAGCCGTCTACGGACTTCTCGGCCCGAACGGGGCCGGGAAGACGACCACGATCCGGATGGTGATGAACATCATCATTCCCGACCAGGGCCGAATCAAAGTCCTCGACCATAAACTGGATGAAAAGATGAAGGAGAGGATCGGCTACCTTCCCGAAGACCGAGGGCTTTACCCCAAGATGAAAGTGGGAGAACTCCTCCTGTTCTTGGCCGAGTTGAAAGGCATGTCCAAGG
>JABAOC010040242.1_pt1 | contig 19112 bp, 14 predicted proteins | sample 7062161 | NCBI WGS metagenome assembly JABAOC01 (sample SAMN14538625, study PRJNA623070) | marine sediment metagenome | biome: marine biome [ENVO:00000428]; feature: marine pelagic biome [ENVO:01000023]; material: deep marine sediment [ENVO:00002113] | place: India: Gulf of Khambhat ... | reverse complement strand
GGAGAGATGAGGAACATATTTGCGGAACTCGGAGGGCGATTCATCAACAAGATCGATTTGGCGAACAAAAGAAGAGTGGTTTTCATCGGGGATCAATTGAAAAAGGATCTGTTTGGCGAAGAGGAGGCCATCGGCAAGTACATCATAATCGACAACGTACCTTTCCTGGTGGTCGGCGTAATGAAGGAGAAGGAGCAGGATTCCAGTTACAGCGGCCGGGACGAGAACAAGGCATTCATACCCGCCACCACCTTCGCCGCCATGTACGGATATAGATATGTGCACGATATTATATTCAAGCCGAAAGACCCAAGACAAACTGAACCGGTCAAAGAGAAGGTGTATAAGGTCCTGGGCAAGAAATACAAGTTTGACCCGGAGGATAAGGAAGCTCTGTCCATGTGGGACACCACGGAGATGGCCAAGTTCCTGACTTACTTCTTTCTTGCCTTCAGGGTCTTTCTGGTGCTGATCGGGACCGCCACCCTGATTGTTGGAGGAATCGGGGTGTCCAACATCATGCACGTGGTGGTGGAGGAGAGGACCAAGGAGATAGGCATCAAGATGTCCCTAGGTGCCAAAAAGGCTCACATAGTCTCCCAGTTCATCTTCGAGACTCTGGTGATAACCTTTGTGGGCGGCACCATGGGGTTTCTCTTTTCTCTTGCGGTCGTGAAGATCTTTCCGCTGTTCAACCTCCAGGAGTACCTGGGAACGCCCCAGTTTACGGCGTCTTCGGCCTTGATAGCCATCGGCATCTTGGGCTTGGTGGGGTTGATCTCGGGTTATTTTCCGGCGCGCAGAGCGGCGAATCTAAACCCGGTGCAGGCGCTGAAATTGCAGTAGGAATTTTAAATCCGGTGGCCGCAGCCTAAGGTCTGTGGCCACCAACAGCAGCGGATAGGCCATATGAAAGGATTTCTGATATTCAGGCTTTTCCTCCGGGACCTCAAAAAGCAGAGGAAGAGGATTACCCTCACCCTCATGGCCATAGTCTGGGGTACCATCTCCATCGTGATGCTTCTGGCGTTCGGAGAGGGAGTGAAAAGATCACTGAACAAGGCCCGTCACGGCTTGGGAAAAGACATAGTGGTGATGTGGGGCGGACAGACGTCGGTACCTTACCAGGGCCTGGGAAAAGGGAGAAGGATTCGCTTTGTGGACGAGGACATCGAATTTCTCAAGAAAAAGGTGCCGGAGCTGGAAGAAGTGGGTGGCGAATACAACCGGTGGGGAGTGTCCATGACCTACAAGGAGAATACGGTCTCAGAAAGGGTCAACGGAGTTTATCCCTGCTACGAGGAGATGAGAGCACATTACTCCCAGGCGGGCGGGAGATTCATAAACGATCTGGACATGGAATACAGAAGGCGAGTGGTATTCTTGGGACACAAGCTCAAGGAGCGGCTGTTCGGACCAAGAGATGCCGTAGGCCAGATCGTGATCATCGACAACATCCCCTTCACGGTCATCGGGGTGATGATAGATAAGATACAGATGGGAATGTATAACGGGCCGGACTGGGACAAGGCCACCATTCCGGCGACGACCTTCAAAGCCATGTGGGGCCATAAGTACCTGCAGAATATGGTCTACCAGCCGAAGGACCCCGAACAGATCGAGGCAGTCAAGAAGGAGGTCTCTAAAATTCTGGGAGGAAAGTACAAGTTCGATCCGGAAGACTCGGAGGCTCTATGGGAGTGGGACGTGATCGAAGGACAGAAGGTCTTCAACCGGATGCTGGTCGGCTTTCAGATATTCTTGGGAATCATCGGCGGTATGACGCTTTTGATCGCGGGCATCGGCGTGGCCAACATCATGTACGTGGCCATCAAGGAACGGACCAGAGAAATCGGGGTGAAGATGGCCATGGGGGCAAAACGGCTCCACATCATGAGCCAGTTCCTCCTGGAGTCATTGATCATCACCATTCTGGGCGGAGTGCTGGGCGTATTCTCCTCCGTGGTGATCGTCAAGATCTGGGGCGCCATCCCTCTCGAGGCGGACTGGGCCCAGTGGCTGGGCAAGCCGGTCATCTCTTTGGAGATCGCGGTGGTCACGTCATTGATCCTGGGAATCATCGGGATGCTTTCGGGGATTTTCCCCTCTCGTAGGGCGGCCAGCGTGGACCCGGTGGAATCGTTGAGATACGAATAGACTGCACAACCTGTCACTTGGACGCAAGCCGGTTTGACCGGGGACAGGATTGGACAAAGTCAGACTGAGAATGAGGTTGGTGCGATGATTGACATGAAGAAGATTCGCAAGGTTTACTCCACAGGAAAGATCGAGGTGGAAGCTCTGAGGGGCGTGGATATGGTCATCAGGGAGAAGGAGTTTGTGGCAATCATGGGGCCCTCCGGGTCAGGCAAGTCCACTTTGATGAACCTGATGGGCTGCTTGGATACCCCCACCTCCGGAGAATACTTCCTGGATGGAGAAAAGGTGGAGAGTTTAAGCCCCAACGAGCTGGCGGAGATCAGGAACAAAAAGGTGGGCTTCGTGTTTCAAAATTTCAACCTGCTCCCTTATGCCACCGCTTTTGAAAACGTGGAGGTGCCCTTGATCTTCGGCGGCGTGGCCACAAAGAAGAGAAAGCAAAGAGCTATGGAACTGCTGGAGCGGGTCGGCCTGGGAGACCGCGCCGATCACAAGCCGACAGAGCTCTCCGGCGGCGANNCCGGCGGTGAGATGCAGAGGGTGGCCATTGCCCGTGCCTTAGCTAACAGGCCGCGCCTGATCCTGGCGGATGAGCCCACCGGAAACTTGGACTCAGCCTCAGGTGCGGAGATAATCAAGCTGTTCGTGGAATTAGGAGAACAGGGGCATACCATCATAGTCATCACTCATGACACAGAAATAGCCAGAAGAACCCATCGCATCATAAAGCTGAGAGATGGGATGGTGGTGGACGGCAACGGTTCTGTTTAGTTCTTCGCAAAAGGGGAGCCCGTTAACCTCTCTTCGTCGGGGTAGAATCGCGGCTCCAGACCTGCCCTTATCCATTCTTTCCAATTCCCAAGATCCCCAGTCGAAAATTCGGGAGAACTCCAACTGCGCGTGTCTGCTTGCAGGTCATACATTGGGCTTTCTCGCGCAGACTACTGGGCCTTCAGAGTTCTCGGCCTGCCCGGGATACAGCCTGCACTGTAAATACTTCATTCGGCTGATTGACAAATCCCGAGGAAGAAGTATATTAGAGTCGGAGTCACGGGGTTCGAGCAGACCGGGACCTCCAGCATTCACCTTTCCGAAGCGGAGGATATATGATTTGCAGGAGACATCTGTTTCTGGCGGTGGGGCTGTGTGTTTTTTTTCTGCTTCCATCTGTAACTTGGTGCGATCAGTTTCTGGGCAAGGAGATTCTAAGCGGGACTTTAAACGGGGAGAGCATCGAGTACGTGGACGGTGAAATCCTCTTCATGATCTGGAACGGGCAGGACCCCTCTGAGGTCGAAATCTATCTTGAGCAGAACAACCTGAACCTGACAAGAGAGATAGATCGCTTCGGTTTTGGCAAAATCTGTCTGGCTGAAGGGACGGACATCTTTCCGATCATACAAAGCATGCAGAAGACAGGTTTTTTTCTGTACGTGGAGCCGAACATGATCGACCGTCTCTGCCTGCATCCGAACGATCCGGAGTATACGGCGCAGAAGCAATGGGGCCTGCACAACGTGGGCCAGAATCCGCCAGGCGGCACGCCTGATGCTGACATTGACGCTCCTGAAGCCTGGGACAATTCGACCGGGAGTTCAGCCGTCATGGTCGCCGTTCTGGACTCAGGCATTCCCATGCAGCTAGGACGCCTGTCCCATCCCGATCTGGACGACCGATCCAAGATAGTTGTCGGGAGCGACATCACAGAGGATGGGGAAGGGGTGACAGACAGAAACGGCCACGGAACTCACGTGGCAGGAATAATCTCGGCCGAGACCAACAACGGAGTTGGGGTGGCGGGAGTGTGCTGGAACTGCAAGATTCTGGTGAATCAGGTGTTCGATGCCTACGGCTCCGGATCGCACGAGAATTTCCGGGATGGAATGATCTACTCGGTAAACTGTGGGGCCGATCTGGTCAATTACAGCGGCGGAGGCTCTCATTCGGCCACCAAAGAGCACGGCGTGGCCCATGCCGATTCACACGACGTTCTGCTGGTGGCAGCCGCCGGGAACAATTGGGGCGGATCGGTCAGCTACCCGGGTGCCTACGCCGCCTCGTACGACAACGTTATCTGCGTCTCCTCGACAGATCCCACCGACCATGTCTCCGCCTTTTCAAGCATAGGAAGTGAGGTGACCGTGGCAGCGCCGGGCGGATCTGGCTCCCCGTACGATGCGGACGACATTTACTCAACCATGCCTAACTACTACGTTACCTTGAACGACTACGGTATCTCCCAGAACTACGGTTACTGTGCCGGCACGTCCATGGCATCCCCTATGGTGGCAGGGCTGGCTGCTTTGATCCTTTCCATTGACGGCTCCTTACTTCCTTCAGAGGTTCGGGAGGTAATCGAGGAAACCGCCGAACAGGTGGGGGGCTACTACTACGATCCGGTGAGCGGCAAGTGTACCCAGTTGGGTCATGGCCGGGTCAACGCTGTTGAGGCCGCGCTCTTGGCTCTCCAGGGCAGCTACGTGGCGGGTGATGCCAGCGGCGACGGGGTGATAGATGTGGCAGATCCCATATACATCCTCAATTACCTTTACAAAAGCGGGCCGGCTCCGGTCCCTATGGCCGCCGCCGACGCCAATGCGGATTGCGTAATCGACCTTTCCGATGCCGTTTATCTACTCAACTACCTGTACAAGGGAGGACCGGCACCCCAAAACGGATGTGCCTAGATTTCCCTCGTCCGAGGCAAGCCCTGAACCGGACGGTTCAGGGCAAGCTCGGACGCTACATTCGACCCATCTAATAGTCGTTGCCCAGCAGGTGAAGGTTGCCGATTCTCACTTTGCGTAAGCCCGCTTCCTCCGCGGCCATCCTGCATTCTTCCGCGTGTCTTCTGGACGTGACGGGGAGATCGGACATGTGAAACTGTGGATAAAAGCCCAGAAGGGCGTAAGGGATACTGTCATCCAGGCCCGCAATGAAGCCAGCGATTTTTGATACTTCTTCTTTGTCGACGTAGCCGGGAATCAGCAGTGTGCTGGCGATAAGAAACGGGGGGTCCGGCCTGGCTTTGAGCATTTCCGACAGTGCTCTGAAATTCGCCAGAGTTCTCTTATTCGTCACTCCGCACAAGGCGATATTGAGATTCTCATCGAACGCCTTCAGATCGAACTTGATACAGCCTCCGGATTTCAAAGACAGGTCTGCCATCTTTTCCAGAAGCTTCGAGTTCATAGCACCGTTGGTCTCCCAGCAGATGCGCAGAATCCTTCCCTGGCCTTTTTCCAAGGCTATCTTGGACGCCTCAATGGCATGGTGAAGTTGGGGCGCAGGATCGCCTCCGAAATAGCAGATGCAGGAGGTCTTGTCATCCACTGCATCTGCCAGCTGTTCCGCTGTCGTCTTCCTTCTGGAATAGACCTGTCTGCGGAAGTGCCAGTTCTGGCAGAAAAGACAATTGAACGAGCAGGCTTGATAGAATACAGCCAGGTTCTTGTACCCGTACTCTGGCCCGCGGGAGAAGGAGAATTCCGGATAACCGGCGTTTGATCCTCCGGCGCAAGCCCAATCGGCCACGCAGTTGGTGGGCAAGTGATCGTAATACCAGCTTAAGTTTCCTTCGTCTTTTCCTCCGCCGACGACTTTTCCCTCCCTGTTCCTTCTGAGTCCGCAATAGCCGCCCTGACCGTCAGGAATCGTGCATTCATTTACACACAGGGTGCACTGAGTGCCTTGAGAAGCTCTGGGTGGCTTTGTGGGCAGGTCGAATTCCATGCGAGACCGTGCGTGAACCCTTTGAACAAGACCGGACACTTTGCCGAAATCGTCTCGAATGCAGTCGAGACAGACCTGCAAAGCCTCGGAAACTAGTGGCGAAGCCTTTCCACAATTAACGCATTCGGTCATCTTTCGTGATCCGCAGTTGCCTTTGACAGGATCCCACGCGAACTGAAAGTCTACGCGAATCTTCCCGGTATCACCGTGCGGCAGTCCGGGCAACGCCCGTCCTGCATCTCATTTCGAAGAGTGCCAAATCCGCGCCTCTCCATCAAAAGCGCCCCGCAGTTGTGGCAATATGTGTTTTCTGCCGGGTGGCCCCATACGTTGCCCAGATACACGTACTTCAGGCCCTGGTTCAACCCGATTTCTCTTGCCCGTTCCAGTGTTGACACCGGAGTGGCCGGCAGGTCAGACAATTCCAGATGGGGAACGAACTGGGTCACGTGCCAGGGAGTGAATTCTCCCAGGTCGTCCTTAATCCAGCAGGCAATGTCTCTCAACTGAGTCTCATCGTCGTTGTACCCTGGAGTCACGTTGGTTATGATCTCCACCCACATATCCCACTTCTTCTTTGCTCTTTCAGCCACCTCAAGGATTCCTTTGAAATCGTCCACATGACACATCCTCTCGTAAAGCTTCTTGGAAAATCCCTTGATATCCACGCGAAAGGCGTCAAGATACGGGCCGATCTCATCCAGCGCTTCTGGGGTGATAAAGCCGTTGGTCACGTAGTTGGTCAGAAGACCACTCTGCTTGGCCAGCTTTGCGCTATCCAAAGTATACTCAAACCAGATGGTGGGCTCGTTGTAGGTCCAGGAGATACCTTTGCAGTTGCGCGCTCTGGTCGCCTCCGCCGAGTCCCGGGGACTCAAGTACTCGACTTTGCCATCATTCAAGTTAGCCCTGGCGTGAGCAATGTCCCAGTTCTGACAGCCGGGACAACGGAAGTTGCACCCTATGGTTCCCAGCGACAGCCAGGAACTTCCCGGGTGAAAGTGAAACAGAGGCTTCTTCTCGATGGGCGAGATCATGGAGCAGGCGACCCTGGCGTAGACCAGAGAGTAAAGCTTACCTTTCCTGTTGACTCGAGTGTAGCAGTATCCGAACCCATCCGGCTTTACATTGCATCTTCGCTGACAGACATTGCACCTGACTTTGCCATCGGCGAGCCTGTCGTAAAGCAGTGCCTCTTTGAGTTGGCTGGTCATCGACATTCCTTACCGTCCGAAGGCGGTCTTCCTCCTTCGATCCCGATCCGAACACATTGCCGTCGCTCGAACGTGTATCATCCCGCTTGCCTGGCCCTTTTGACAATAATACACAATCCCACAAGCGAATGAAAAGGTTTTCTGCCCAGTGACGTTTCCCGCACATGAAAAAAGCAGAGGCGACTCTTGGGTGAATCGCCTCTGTCCTGAAGTCGTCCGGATTGCCCTTGTGTCACGGGCAGCAGGGAGGGGGACCAGCTTTGAAGAGATAGTTGAGCAACCTTACGGCATCAGCCAGATCGACCAAGCCGTCACAAGTGGCGTCTCCGCTCTCCAGAGGATTTGGCTCTGGTCCGCTCTTGTAAAGATAGTTCAAGATCCAGATGGCATCCGATAGGTCTATCGTTCCGTCGTTGGTTGCGTCACCGCTGTGGTAGATTGTGAAGCTGAAAGGCGAATCCTGATAGAAACTCTCCTCTCCGCAACGATTGTTCGACTTGACGTGCCAATAGTACGTCCCTCGAGCCAGCGTGACGCTGTAAGTGGTGTCCTCCAGGTTGTCGATGGTCACAAGGCCGTTGATGAATTCGGAATCCGCGGCGAATTCCAGCGTGTAGAAGAGAGCTTCGCCTCCGTCTGACCACACGAAGTCGAATGTCAACGGCGAGCACAAATTGACCTCGTCGGCAGGGCTTACCAGTTGGGGGACCGGTGTGATGCCCGATCCCAGACAGCCGATTTGAAATTCCGGATGAAGCGCCTGGCCTGTGGCGCGAGGGGTGAACTCCAGAACCGTGGTGGGCGCGAAGAAGGTGGTGTCAATCTGAAAGCAGACGGTGGAGTCCCACCCCAATCCGGTGGTGAAGTGCAGATTGGCCACCACGCCGTCCCCTGCGATCAAATCGGAGTCGATGAAAACCGCGTAGAAGACCAGTTTGTAGTTTGTGGTATCAACGCTTGCTCCAAGATAGTCCGCATAGTCGACTCTGGTCCCCACGAAACTGACCGAATCGCAGACCCCGTCCAGGCCGGGACGGCCGAATAGCAGTGGTACTGCCAGTCCGCCCAGGTCCTCATCATTGTATACGGTGACGCTGACCACCACCTGCTGGTCGGGAAGGGTCACGTCAAGACATCCCACTCGACAGGTGTCCCGCTCTCCAGGGTCATCTGCCAACGCAAGGTTGGCGCTTTGGGTGAGCAAGAGCAGACTTAACACCATAAGCAAAAAGAACCTCGGTCTCATCTTCAACTCCTCGATTTCAGATCGGTCAGCGGGGGCTAGATTTGCTTTACCGTGAAAGGGCAGACAGCTTTCCTTGTTCAGCACCTTGCTGAAAGGACCCACACTTATGCTTGAATTAGAAACAATTCTGTCTTCTTTTAAAGATAACCAGTTTTGCGAATTTGTCAATCCCAAATCTCTTGCAGTGGGTGACTTTTGTCGCGGGCTTGAGGATTGGTCGAGCAACTCCGGCGAGGAGGCCGATTCATATATCCTACAGCTGCCGTGCGTCCGAGACCCGATTCACCTCTTCACGACCATTCTGGGTAATGCAAAAAGAAAAAGTGGTATTAGGAGTAGAAAAAGCAAAACTCGATTTGCCAAGCCAGTCTTGTGCTTCTTGAGAAACCTGTAGAAGGCGAAATGCGACATCCAGATCATCTTTCGCTTGGCCCTGCCAGTGGACGCTCCCCTGTGATGCATCACCTGCGCATTCGGATAGAAGAATATCTTCCAGCCTGCACTTTTCATTCTGTGACACAGATCCACGTCGTTGAAAAACATGGAGAAGCCCTCGTCGAAAAGCCCCACCTGCTTGAGCACCTCGCTCCTGAGCATCAGACAGGACCCCATGGGCTGGTCCACCTCTCGCGGCTGGTCAAAAGCAAAGTATCCCATCCTCCACCTGCCGAAGATCCTGTTTCTTGGGAAAAGCCTGCTTAATCCAGAGAATTCCCATAGTAAAGTAGAGAATCCGGGGAACTCTCTGCAGGAGGGCTGCACGCTGCCATCCGGGTTAACGAGCCTGGGCCCCAAAGCCCCAGCCTCAGGACTTGCCTCCATGAACTTGATCATCAGATCCAGCGATTCCCGCGGAACCAAGGTATCAGGATTCAACAGAAGCAGGTATCTTCCCTGCGATTTGGCGATTCCCTGGTTGTTGGCTTTGGCGTACCCCAGGTTATCCGAATTCTCGATCAGGATCACGCCAGGAAAGTTCTCCTCTACTATTTTCACTGTCCTGTCGGAGGAGGAGTTATCCACCAAGATGATTTCGGCATCCAGGCCGCTCAAGGAAGCAAGGATCGAATCCAGGCAGCTCTTAACGAACTCTTTTGAGTTCCACGTGACTATGATAATGGACAAGTCCATTTTGTGCCGTGAGTTGGACGGTGATGATCCGGCGGCCCTTCGACAATCTAGTTCACGCTATCTCGGTGAAGATGGACGCCAGCCTTTCGGTCTGCACTCTTCTTCTGAATCTTCCCACTTGCTCCTTATCTACGTTGGGCTGCGAGTTGCCCTCGAGATGTTTCTTGTAGTAGAACAGCAGAGCATCTTTGATCCCGGAAAGATCTTCCGGTGAGATCACAGGTCCCAGCCCCATACCGGACATCATCCTGCCGACTTCGCTTTCTTTGGGTGCGACCGACAGAATCGGCTTGCCGAAAGGAAGATACTCGTAGACCTTTGCCGGGAAGACGCGGGGGTCATCCGACGTGACCAGAAGGAAAACCGAACAGCTTCTCATCTGAACTAAAGCTTCCCTGTGGGGAAGATAGCCTTTACCTTCGAACACTTCCTGCAGATGGTATTTTTGGATTAACCTCTCCAGATTCATCCTGAGCGAAAGACCTACGTGAAGTAGCTTTATCTTCTCTTTGGGCACCAGCTTCTGATCCATGAGCTCTCTGAGAGCGGCCAGGACAGGTTCGGGGTCGCAGTCCGGGCTGAAGGTTCCCAGATAGCCGATGGTAAAGGTCCCGGACCCGGACGCGGGTGCCATCCCCTCGAAGTCCTCTTCGTCGTAACCCTGGTCTACAAGACGAATGTTACTTGCATGTGGAAAGTCCTTCTTGAACTCGGCCTGCATGGCGGGGTTGGCTACAAGCACCCGGTCAGCATGGTCGATGATCAATCGCTGCAATTTCCTTTTGAGAAGAAGATGAAGCCCGGTGGGAAGGCTCTGTTGCTTGTAGCCGATCCAGGGATCTCGAAAATCGGCCACCCACGGGATACCGGAAACGCGTCCGATCAGATAGCCGGTCAGGTGCAGAGACGGCGGCGGTGAGGAGGAAAAGATCAGGTCGATCCCTTCCCTCCGACACAAAGACAGACCCTTCCTCAGAGCAAAGGGTATCCAGCCGACTTTGTTGTCCGGGAGAAGCAGCCAAGAGAGTAGAGCCCCTCCCGGCAGGAGATCGGCTTTGAGCGGGCGCGACCTGCCTGGCTCGGCTGTCAACGTTTTTTTCAGTATCGACCAGATTCTCAACGGGTCCAATGAGCCGGTGCGCACAATCCGGGCCTGGCCAGGAATGTCGTCCAACAGGGAAGGGTCTTTGGCCATGTAGCCCACTTCCCTGATAGTCATCACGTAAGGCTTCCAGCCGAAGAGGGGAAGGTACTTCACGAACTTGGTGACTCGCTGCACTCCTCCCATGCCCAGCGGCGGGAAGTAGTAGGCGATTATAAGCACCTTCTTGTCTCTCATATTCGGGTGCGGAAGGGCTCTTTAGTTACCAGCTGGCCAAATCGATCTTCGACGGCTTTCATGTTGTCTTCCCAGACTGCTCTACGCCGTATGATGCCATGATTTGCCTTGCGGAAAGCGGGCCAGCGGTCTGGCTGATTCACAGCGCTAATGATCTTGTCCGCCAGGGTCCGGGGGCTGGATGTGGAGAAAAGAAAGCCGTTGTTTCCCTCTTCCACCCACTCCCGGTTTCCGGGAATGTCGGTGACGATGGGGATCAAACCGAAGTTCATGGCCTCCAAAAGAGACACAGAGGTCGAATCCGAGAGGGAGGTGGACACATAGACGTCTGATTCCTGATAGAGCCGTAGCAGTTCGACCCTGGTCACGACCCCCTTAAACTCCAGATGATTCTCCACCTTCAGCTTGATGGCCAGGTTGAGCAGACGTCCCTTCTGCGAGCCTTCGCCCAGTATCACGAATCTCACTTCCCTTGGCGACCGTTCCATCACCGTAGGAATGGCTTTCACGAGTGTAGCCACGTCGTATACGGGTTCCAGCTTTCTGTTGCTCAGTACCACGACATGCGGCTTCTCCTCTCTGCTTGGCATCCGGATCAGGGTCCTCTCTATCCCCATAGGGCTCACCAGCACTCTGCCTCTCTCTACACCGAGCCTGGATATGGCTTCTGCCGTCACTTCGGCGTCAGCAATTACCAGGTCGGCTTTTCCCAGAACATATCGCGTCCTCTTTCCGTGCAACCAGGATTTACCAGGAGAGATCAGGACATCCGAGCCCCAGGTGGAGACGACCAGCGGACGAAATTTCAGCATGGCCCCGACCAGTCCGTAGCTGGGCACGAAATGAGCGTTTACCAGGTCCGGTTTGATCCTCTCCGCTATGCTTCTTATCCTCCCCGCGGACAGTGGGTACCTCAGAAAATTGGGGAGCAGCCCTCCGGGAATGAGAAACTCCTCGGCTTCCGTCTCGAGGCCCTCCTCCAGAGTTGCCAGAAAGCACTCATGACCCTGATGGACGAAGTAGTTCACCCACCGCTGCGTATGGTAGGTCCTGGCGTCGGACAGGAAGAGAATTCTCATCTCGCCATAAGATAAGAATAAGTGGCATCGGATCAAACAATTTGCAGTGCAGGGGGCAGAAAAGAGATATTGGCTTTCACCCGGTCCGGTCGGGAGAGGACTGGGGGAGCGGACAGCGTGCCCGATTCTGAGGTGAACAGCTTTTCAGCCAACGGTCGGCAGCTGGTGCTCCCACGTTTTTTTTCAAGAGACCCCCCTACTTCCGGATGATCGCTATCTTGCCCACCGCGCTTCTTCCAGACGGCTCTTGAACGTGGAAAAGATACACCCCACTTGCCACCGGCTCTCCAGCCTGGTTTTTGCCGTCCCATTTGTCGCCCGATTTTATCTCCCTGACCATCTCTCCGGCTACTGTAAATATGGTAACCTTGGCCTCGTAGGGTAGTCTGTCGAAAGTGAGGATCTCGTTACCGCTCTCCATCACGAAGGGATTGGGGAAGGCAGTCACCTGGGACAGATCCTTCGCGGGTGCGCCGATGCCCGATTCGAAGCGAGAAAGCCCGTTTTCGGTTCCCACCCATACGTCACCCGTTCTTCTGTCGATTTTCAGCCGGACCACGCTGTTTGCGCAGATTTTGCTGTTGGAGGTGGTGTAGACTTGAACGAACTGGCCCCGGCTGTCCATCACGCCGAGTCCGTTGGAGGTGGCTATCCACTTGTTGTTCCTCTCGTCCACCGCAATGTGATTCACTTGAGGCCCCAGAGGATCAGGCAGCGGTACCGAGGTGAATCTTTCCCAGTCCGGGTCGAATCTATCCAGACCCTGGGAGGTTCCCACCCAGACAGTGCCGTCCTTATCCACGTTGGCCGTGATCACGCTGTTGTCCGAAAGGCGGTGATCCTCGGAGGTGTAGTGCGTGGCCCTGTCGTCACTTTTGTTCTGAGCGGTCCAGTTATAATCGTAATCCACAAGGCCCAAATCCTTGAAGCACACATACAGGTGGCCTCCCCGGGCGATGGCGCTTGTCATCAGCAGGGATTTTATCCCGTCGTTCTCATACAGAAGCACCCAGGCGGTCTCATCTTGTGCAGGGGAGCAAACCACGCGGGTGGAATCCAGGGCCTCCCAGTTGGGAAACCATCTGTTTCCTCCCTCGTCCACGGCTATATCATTGACCACCACGTAGGCTGGATTAGCTGCCACGCCTTTCAGTGGACTGTTCTGCTCGGTATATCTGATCCAGGTCGAGTTCGGGGCAAGTCTCATCACTCCACCACCCCAACTGGAGAACCAGAGATTTCCCTCCAGATCCTTTTCCACCGCCTTGATCCAAAACCCGTCGATCTGGGGGATGGAGTCCAGGGATGTCCAGTTGGTGCCATCGAACAGGCTCGCGCCGAACCTCTCCTGTGCGCACCACAGATTTCCCTCGTCATCCACCTCCATGTCCACGAAGAGATTGGCCGGGGGACCGTCGATGACGTAAGTGTCCCACTCCCCATTATCCAGCGAAGCGATCCCCTTACCGTCGGTTCCCACCCAGAATGTCCCGGAGGCGGCTATCTCCAGCGAATTGAAATATCCCGAGGCGAGACCGTCCGTGGGAAGTTGCTGCCACGACTGGTCGCCCTGGTGTTCATATAAGCCGGTATTGGTCGCTGCGTAAAGCAGCCCATTCCGGTGCTCCAGATCGCTTATCCTTCGGTTCTCCAGCCCCAGCGAGTTCCACGTCGAATCAAGAGGATTGAACCTGAAAACTCCCCCCTCGGTTCCCACGATAACCTCTCCATCCATGTCCGTGATGCACAGAACGTGGTCGTCGGTGAGACCCGGCGAGGTTTCTTTGGTGAAGGCTATCCATCGGGAAAAGTCCAGCAGGTTCGGATCGTCTCTCTTGGCGGTGGCCACGCCTGCCACGGTCCCCGCCCAGATTCGATCGCCGATAACCCTGACCGCCTCGACCTCCTCTTCACCCATCAGGGACTCTCCCAGTCGGCGGTAGGTTTCTTTGATCTCCCCGCCGTGTTTGTATATCAAGAATAAAGACACGCCGATGTCCGTGGCTATCCACAATTGGTCGCCATCCGGGGCCACGTCCTTTATCCGCAAGCTCCTTCCGTCCCTGTCCACAAAACCATATACCCGCCAGATGTTCTCATCCGGCACATACTTGGTCAGGGTTCCGTATTGCCCACCGAACCAGAAACTGCCGGCTGCATCCTCGGCCACGGTGTAGAGATAGTTGCCGCCCAATCCATCCACGTTGGTAAACGTGGCCACCGTCGCGTCACCGGTGTTCAGAACCGCAACTCCGCCGGTGGTGGCACACCATAGCTGGCCCCCTGCAAGGTGGACCCGGTTGATCTCGTTCATGCTGGTGTAAGTGGTCCAGTCGCCTATTGCTGCAAAGCAAATCTCAACCAGCACCGAAAAGGTGAGGCATGTCAACAAACATCTTCTTGCGATTCTCATATCAGGAATGATGGAAGATCGCCTGGATTCATGTTCCTGTTGATTTTCGGACCAGGGCCATCAAGACTGCGACCAAGGCGATCAAAAAGCAGCCCTGAGCAAACCAGTCTCCATACCTGGCGTAAAAGGTCTCCTTGTGCCATCCGGCGTCCCCCGGCTGCTTCAAGGGAATCTTGTCTATCACCATATCTCGGACCCATATCCGGGTCGGCTTTCTCACCTGTCCGTAAGGATCGATGAACATGGAGACGCCGGTGTTGGCACAGCGGGCAATGGCTATTCGATTCTCCACGGCACGGAAAACGGCTATCTGGGCGTGCTGAAATGGCCCGTGGGTTTTTCCGAACCAGCCGTCGTTGGTTATGTTCACCAGGAAATTGATCCCCCGGTTGACGAAATCTCTGACCAGACCCGGATAGACCGATTCAAAGCATATCAGGGTGGCGAATCTCCCCTGAGGTATCTCGAAGATTGTATAATCCTCGCCGTTGGAAAAATCCGACTGCCCCAGCTGAATCCTTTTGGTGATGCCCAGGTACTCGTCATAAGGCAGCTTCTCGCTGAACGGCACCAGATGGATTTTGTTGTACACGGCGGGATATCCGCCGCCGGGTGTGAAAAGGAACGCGGAATTGTAGTACTTGAGCGTTCCATCGGGCTTCACCTCGTAATCGTTGGTCCCCACCAATAGAGGAACGTTCAGACGGTCGCAGGTGTTTTGCACGTTCTGTAGATAAACTTTCTCTGCGGTCAGATAGCAGGGAGCGGCTGTCTCCGGCCAGATGATCAAATCCACGCTCTCCCTGGCTGCTTCTCCACTCATGTCAATGTAGGTCTGAATATTGTAATCCAGAAGGCTTTCATCCCACTTGACCTCCGGCTCCATATTCCCCTGCAGCAAAGCTATCTTCATTTGCTCGCCTTCAACTCTTTCGGACATGGCCCAGCTTCCGTAAATATATGGCAAAATCATCAGAATGGCAAAAAGGATGGTGGCCGTCTTCCAGCCGCGCCTGCGGCGAACCAGAAGGTACACCAGAAGGTTCAGCCACAGTATCCAGAAAGAGACGGCATAGTTGCCCCACAGGGAGGCATATTGAATCAGCCTCAGGTAATACGTCTGGGTATACGACAGGTTGAGCNNATATGACAGGTTGAGCCAGGGAAACGACATCTGGGTCAAGGACCGGGCATACTCCATGGCCACCCATATAAACGGAAAGAAAAAGACCGCGCCCTCCTGCCATCTTCTCTGCACCAAGGCGTAAAACCAGCAGGCAAAGGCTGTGTACAGGCAAAGCAGCAGCAGGGCAGCGATGGTTCCGCCCACCGTGGCCCATCCCACCCAGAAAAGCAAAAGGGAGTTGGAAACCAGTCCAAAAATGTAGCCCATCCCGAAAGCGCCCGGCGGGCTTTTGTTCTCCAGGGCAGCTATTAACGGAACCACGGACAAGTATGCCACGAACCCCGCCGGCGAGGGGGGAAACGAGGCGGCAAACAAGATGGCGGAGAGAAGAACCAGGTATAAGTCTTTTCTACTCATCTATGCGGAGCTTTAAGCGTCACTGCTGAACGTTGGAAGATTGGACCCCGGAGGCAAGACACCATGTCTGGGGTATTATTGTCCATCGAATTTCTATACACCAAAAGAGCGCGAAATATTGGGAGAGTTCCTTCCGCGGAGGTGAAGCGGGATGGATCGTCTCTCATTCAACCGGTATGATCATGGCGAAGGTGGTTTTTTGGCTGGGGACGGACTCCTTCACGAAAATCTTTCCCAGATGGTACTCTTCGATTATCCTCTTTGCCAGCGACAACCCCAATCCCCACCCCCTCTTCTTGGTGGTGTAACCGGGCCTGAAGATTTTCTTTTGGAGTCGGGGCGGAATCCCCCTTCCGTTATCCGTTACCTCTATGCAGATCGCTTTTTTCTGGCTGTGTAGACGAGTGGACACGCTGATCACCCCTCGTTTTGGATCGACCGCCTCCAGCGAGTTCTTCAGGAGGTTCTCCACTACCCAGCTCATCAACTCGGCGTTGGCTTTCACCGGAACCAACTCTCCCAGGTCATCTTTGACCACCACGCCGGAACCATTATGAGGAAGCCTTTGCCGGAAGTAAGCTGTTGCCTCCGAAACCACCGCATTCAAATCGGTTGGCTTAAGTCCGGGCAGGGACCCGATTTGTTCGAAGCGAGTGGCTATCTTTCCCAGCCGCCTCAGGTCGACGTCCACCCTGTCGGCTATCTGTTCCAAGGTGAGACCGGAGTCGTCTTTTGCATCCGGTTCTTCAGACGCGCATTTCATCTTGAAGAGCTCCAGCCATCCCAGAAGGGAGGAGATCGGGGTGCCCAGTTGATGAGCGGTTTCCTTGGCCATTCCCACCCAGATGGTGCGCTGCTCCGCCATCTTGATGTTCCTGAAGGTGATGAAGGCAATCAGGACAAAAAGCGTCAGAAGGCCCACCTCCACCATGCTCATCAATCTGAGATCGGAGATCATCGCCGGATCCCCGTAGTGCAGGTAGTTTATCACCTCCTGTCTGGTGCCAAAATATATGGGGATGGGTTTTCGGTGCCTGTCCATTTTGTGCGCCAGCTTTTTCAGCTTCTCCCTGCTGATGTAAGTGGTATCGTCCCAATCCACGCCCACCCCCCGCCAGGCCTGGAGGTTCCCCTCAGCATCGGTCACCACGATGGGGAAATCGCTCTTCTGGATGATTTCCTCGAAGATCACGTCTATCTCCGCCCCGGTGGCCGGCGCGGACGCCGCAAGCTGCCACAATCTGGCGTACGTTTGCATGACCCTGCGGGAGTTCTCCTTTATCTGGGAGATGATGGTCTGAGTATAGAAGAAGAAGACACCTGCTATCAAGACCACGCCAAACACTAGAAAGCCTTTAAACCACAGAGGCCACTCATGGCCGCTGCCTAAGTATCTCTCTTTTCGCTTCGTCATGGCTTTACTTGCCTTGCCTCAGACTTCCCAGTGCGTCAGCTCGAACCGGGAGGGGATGCCGGGGCTTCCCTCCCTTTATGGGAGGGAACACAAGGGAGGGTGAGATCTGCTTTTTGGTCGCCGTCTCTTTTGTCACCCTCTCCTTTATCCTCTCCCGTCAAGGGAGACAGATTCTCGTCGGAGACAAGCCGTGAACCATGCGGTTCAGGGCAAGCTCCGACGCTACACCTCTCCCCCTTGATCCCCCTCTCCATGTTATGGAGAGGGGGAAACAGGGGGTGAGGTCATTTCTGTTTCATCCGCTTAATCAGCTGTGAAATCCTCTCAATATTCCTTTTCACAATCCCAACCCCCTTCTGCATTCCGTTACGCCGAACTAAGCTATCTCCTCCATCCCATCCATATACGGTCTCAGAACTTCAGGTATCACCACCGTCCCCTTCGCGGTCTGGTAGTTTTCCAGAAGTGCAATCATGGTTCTGGGCAGGGCCAGGCCGGAGCCGTTCAACGTGTGAACGTACTGAAGTTTTCCTCCTTTGGGCCGGAACCTGACCTGCATCCTTCGGGCCTGAAAATCGACGAAATTGCTGCAGGAGGATACTTCCTGGAAGTTCCCTATTCCCGAACACCAGGCTTCGATATCGTAGCACTTGGCGGCAGCGAAGCTCAAATCCCCGGTACAAAGAACCCGCACCCGGTAGGGAAGATTCAAAAGTTGAAGCACCTCCTCCGCGTCCTGGAGTAAAGTCTCCAGCTCATCATACGAACTTGCAGGTTTCACGAACTTGACCATTTCCACCTTGTCGAACTGGTGCACCCGGATCATGCCACGGGTGTCCTTTCCGTAGGCTCCAGCCTCGCGACGGAAACATGCGGTATAGGCGGTGTAGTATACGGGCAGATCCTCTTCCTTCAGATTCTCCTCGCGATGCAGGTTGGTTACCGGCACTTCCGCCGTGGGGATTAAGAAGAGATCCTCCTTTTCGCACAGATACATGTCCTCTTCGAGTTTGGGCAGCTGACCGGTTCCGGTCATGGCGGCGCGGTTGGCCAGGAAGGGCGGCAGGATTTCGGTATAACCATGCTTCTTGGTATGCAGATCCAGCATGAAATTGATCATGGCCCTCTGCAGCCTTGCTCCCTTTCCGGTGAGGACCAGAAAACCGCTGCCGGTCACCTTGGCTGCCCTGGGCAGGTTCAAAATCCCCAGAATCTGGCCCAACTCCCAGTGAGGCCGAGGCTCGAAATCGAACTTGGGAGGCTCTCCCCAGGTCTTCACCACCACATTTGCATCCTCGTCTGCGCCCACCGGCACGGATTCATGCGGTATGTTGGGCACGGTCAGAAGGAGTTGGCCGATCTCCTCTTCGAGTTTCCTTATCTCGTCGTCCAGGGAACCGATCTGCCCCGAGACCTCCTTCATCTCCGCTATGACGCCTCTGGCATCCTGCTTTTCCTTCTTCATGCGGGCGATCTTTTCGGAAACAACGTTCCGCTGGTGCTTCAACTCGTCTGCCCGGGTAAGCAGTTTCCTTCTTTTCTCGTCCAGATCCAAAAGCAAGTCCACATCCGTGTTCTCACCTTTGTTCTTGGCAGCTTGTTTAACTTTGTCCGGATTCTCTCTGATGAATTTAAGATCCAGCATGGTCTGTCCTCTTGTTTGGCCAACTATCTTCTAAGAAGAGATACCAGCCCTCCCACGATTATCTTGAGATCCAGAAGCAGGGACATATTCTCCATGTAGTATAAGTCGTCCCGGAGACGATCTTTGGCCGCCTCGGCGTATTCTTTGGATCTTCTCCTGATTCCGGCCAGGCTCCAAAGGCCCGGCTTGACATTTA
>JABAOC010008275.1_pt1 | contig 19113 bp, 16 predicted proteins | sample 7062161 | NCBI WGS metagenome assembly JABAOC01 (sample SAMN14538625, study PRJNA623070) | marine sediment metagenome | biome: marine biome [ENVO:00000428]; feature: marine pelagic biome [ENVO:01000023]; material: deep marine sediment [ENVO:00002113] | place: India: Gulf of Khambhat ... | reverse complement strand
ATCACCACCGACCACATCATGCCGGCCGGCGCCCGGCTGAAATACCGGTCCAATATCCCCAAGTACGCGGAGTTTGTATTTGAAAGCGTCGACGCCGAGTTCCACAGAAAGTCTCTGAAGAACAAGGCAGAGGGGGTCGACACCATCGTGGTGGGAGGACTCTCATACGGGCAGGGAAGTTCCCGGGAGCACGCTGCGATTTGTCCGAGCTACCTGGGTGTACGTGCCGTTGTTGCGAAATCCTTCGAGAGGATCCACTCGGCGAACCTGGTCAATTTCGGGATCTTGCCCCTCCTGATCGCAAACGAGGAGGACTATGACAGGATCGATCAGGGCGACAGGTTGGAGCTTCCCCAGGTGAAGGCTGACATCCTGAAAGGGGAGGTGGTGAAAGCCGTGAACACCACGAAAGGCTTCGAGATAGAGCTGAAACACGCGCTTTCAAAGAGGCAGATCGAGATACTCATTGCGGGGGGGAGGCTCGCGTATACGAAGCAGAAGGGGAGCCAATAAACAAAAAGTTCAGAGGGGAAGAGAAAGCAGAGAGCAGAACCGCAGAAGTTCAGAACATCAGAGAGCAGAGAAACCGGGAACATCAGAACGTCAGAACAACAGAAACAAGAGAAATCCAAAACAGAATGGTTCGAGCATACGAAGATCCGAGAAAACAGAAGTTGGGAAGATATGAAGATGAGAAAATAAGAAACGAAGAATAGAAAAGAAAGCTGGAAGCATGAAAACGTGCGTTCGATAAATTATGTACGTCGTACGTCGGACAAGCAACACTGATTATATGTGCTGAGCTGGAGATGAGTTGGCAAACCCTAAATCCTAATATCGAAATCCTAAACAAATCTAAAATGCAAAGCACAAATGTTCCAAACGATGAGGCCATTGCTCATTTTTGCGTAAGAATTCCCCCACGTTCTTCCTTGTTTTGAATTTTGCATTTCAGTCATTTGAAATTGTTTAGGATTTAGGATTTCGTGCTTAGGATTTACCATCCACTCTTAACAGGTCAATTTCATACGTTGTGCCAAGTGATAGTAAGCTCTGGACAGATTTATTTGTGAACTATGGACTATGGACTATGAACTGGTTTTGCCTCTGGACTGCCACTTTGAGAGTATTATTATCTGATCAGAGGTTACAGATTATTCATTACTGCATCAATCAGGTGGTCGGGTGAGAGCCCGAGATCCCGGTAGAGATCCTCGGGCACGCCGGAGCCGCCATATTCTGCAACCCCCAATTTGACGAATGAAAACCCTGTAAGACCGAGGGTCGCAAGGGCATCCCCGACGACGTTTCCCAGGCCGGTATGTACATTGTGATCTTCGTAGGTAACGATCAGCCCGGTTCGCGCTGCTTCACGGAGGGCGTCCAGATCGGGTTCCGCCGGCATCGAGAAGTTGTAGAGTTTCACCCTCACGCCTTTTTCCAGAAGGCGCTCCCAGGCAATCAGTGCCATGTGCAGCATGGTGCCGAAGGTCAGAATTGCCCCATCAGAGCCGTCCCTCACCAGGTCGGCTTTTCCGGGGACGAAGGTGTAGTCACCGGAGAAAAGGGGTTCTCCGGAAACGCTGCAGATAACGGGAACCTTGGACCTCCCCATCCCCACCATGAAATTGCCCTCGCTCCTGGCAACGAACCGTACCACCCTGTCGGTCTGATTCGGATCCCCCGGGATCACGCTCCTGAAATTGTACATGTTGCGGAAAAGACCGATGTAATCGATGCACTGATGGGTTTTCCCGTCTTCACCAACGTCGATGCCAAGATGGGTACACACAAGTTTCAGGTTTGCCTCGTTGATGTCGTTCAACCTCTGCTGGTTGTAGGTTTCGCATATGCCGAAGATGCCGAAGTCGGCAAAAAACGTGAGAATTCCCGTCGTTGAGAGGGCTCCCGCCATGACAGCCGTGTGGTGCTCCTGAATGCCCGACTCGAAAAAGTGATGGGGGCATATTTTCGAGAACTTTTCCGTCTTCACCGAACCGGCAAGATCGCAATCGAAGACCACGATCGGCGTTTCGACGCCGCAGGAATTTATCTCCGCTAACTCATTGAGCACTGCGCCGAAGGCGCTCCTGTTGTCGGATAGGTGATCCGGGCCGTAGTCGCGGGGAGGGCCGGTGTCGATGGCGATTTTCAAGGGGGGCCTTTTCGGCGGCACGTAGAAAGCACCCCCTCCCTCCCGCAGCTCCTGGAACCTTTCCAGGTCGTTTTCAAGACCCAGCTCCACCATCGCATCGGTAAACTGCTCCCTGGAAAGTGCCTTTCCATGATATTCGTGGACATTCTCCATAAAAGAAACGCCCTTACCCATGACAGTCCGGGCGAGGATGGCATAGGGCGCATCTTCATCGGTCACGGCACGGTGGAGTGACCGGTATATCTGGGAAATGTCGTGGCCGTCGATCTCGATGACCCGGAAACCGTCGGATTCGTAATTCTCCCGGATATTCTGCGGCATGATGTGGGAAATATTACCGGAAATCTGCAGCCCGTTGTAATCGATGATGACCGTGATGTTGGTGAGGCCGTATTTTACGGCGAACCGCCTGGCCTCGGAAATCTGGCCCTTTTGCTGCTCGCCGTCGCCCATCACGACGAAAACCTGGTGCTCCCTGCCCCGCAATCTCGCCGCAAGGGAAAAGGCGCAGCCCGCGGAAAGACCCTGGCCGAGATTGCCCGTCGACCACTCAATTCCCGGCAGATTCCTCTCGATGTGCCCCTCGAAGGGAGACCCCGCCTTTCTGAAGAAGGCAATTGCCTGCTCCAAGGGAAAAAAGCCCAGCCTGCCCAGAGCAGCGTACACCCCCGGTGAGGTGTGTCCGTGGCTCACCACGATTCTGTCCCTGCCCTCGCGGAACGGCTCCTCCGGCGACAGGTTCGCCAGGATATAGAGGGTCATGAAGATTTCGATGGATGACATGGACCCGCCGGGATGGCCTGACCCCGCGAGGGTTGTCATCCGCAGAATATCGCCCCGCGCCACCTTGCAGTGACCCTCGATCATCTCTTTGACCTCGACGGCGATTTCCGCTGTTTTGAAACCCCTGTTCGGCGCCCGCTTCATTTTGATCGCCTCTTCCATTGTCGTGGATGATTAACCGGCCGATACCTGTATAACACAAGAACCGTTGCTTTATAAAGAGAAAATGAGGCGATGAAATTGGCCGCGGGGCGCCATTCTAAATCTTGACGCTCCCCCCCCTGTGTGTAACCATTAGTAGAGAAAGCAAAAGCATTCTCTGGAGGAAACATGTACAAGAAATGCCGTTTGAGATCGAACATGATTTCCGTCGGGTTCATGATCGCCCTCCTGTGGGGGTGCGGACCGCAGATCCAGACGACCGTCGATACGGGCGGCCCGACGGTCCAGGAAGCGATAACCTACGACGGCCCGAAGGCGCGTATCGCCGTTTCCCGCTTCGATTGCAAAGCCGCAAAATGCGGCGGACAGATCGGTGACGGGCTTGCCGACATGCTGAGCACGGCTCTTTTTAAAAGCGGGCGATTCGTCGTCCTGGAGCGGGGCGAAGGACTGGCAGAAGTGCAGAGGGAGATCCAGCTCGGGGAAAGCGGTTACGTCGATGAGAGCAAGGCACCGCCGAGAGGTTTGATGGAGGGCGCCGACGTGCTCGTGATGGGAGCAATCACCGCATTCGAACCGAAGGCTTCCGGTACCGCCGCCGGGGGCGTTGTCGTCCCCTTCAATGTTCCCCTCCTCGGAGGGGTGGGGGTAAAAAAGAATGAGGCCTACCTGGCAGCCGACCTGCGGCTCATAGACGTTCGAACGGGACGTATCATCAACGCAACCTCGGTGGAGGGATTGGCCTCACGGTACAAAGTGGGGGGTATCGGAGGTTTTGTGGCGGGCACCGTGCTTCTGGGCGCCGGCTTTACTACCTACAAGAACACCCCCATGGAGAAGGCCGTGCGTGTGATGCTCGATAATGCGATAAGCGAGATTTCAAATCTCGTCCCGCAGGATTATTACCGCTATGACAAGAGGGGGCAGGAAGTCTCTTCATATCAGCCCTCGTCCGCGCCCGCAACGGGGAAGATGGGGATACGCGGTAGCGGGGCAGCAGCCACTTCAACGGCTATCAGCGGGTCCCAGTTCCTTCCCGGAAAAGAGGTGGTCTTTGCCGAGAACTTCTCCTCCTACAATATCGGCGATGTGCCGAAAACGATCAACGTAAAATCGGGGCAGATAGAAGTGGCTGAATTTTCCGCCAGCAAGTGGCTGAGATGCCTGAGCGACGTGCAGATGGTGAAATCAATCGATCTGTCCAGAGATTTTTCCATAGAATACACCGTATACAAGCCGCAGGGTTCACCCACCATGAGCTTTTTTATCGGCTCGAGCCAGAGTTCGCCGGAGAATCTTTCCTGGAGCGAAGTTATCGCATGGAAAGGAAAGAAGATAACCTCCTACAGGGTGGCAACGGGGCAGACGCACTCTTTCGCAATTGCGAAAAGGAACGGGAACCTCAAGGTTTTCGTGGATGACAACCTCCTCGTAAACGAGCCTGCTGCATCCTCCGGAGGGGAGGGAGTAAAAAGAGACGGCTTCCTGCTGAAAACGGAAAATGTCAACGTGGGCCGGGGTGATGAGCTGCTCATAACGGACGTGAAGGTCTCCTACTACTGACGATAAGATCGAGAGGGCGAAGAAGGCGTAAAAAGATGTGTCAAGAGACGCCGGATTTTCCCCATGAATGAGCTGGTGATCCTGCAGGTCGCCATCCCGTCAGGACTTCCATAAGACTACGTGTTTCGCACTGTTCGGTGTGCGGCCAGAAAAAGCGAAACACGAAACGGGAACCCTTCCCGGGTTTTCATCGAACCGGTGCTGCGGGGGGGGTGAATTAATGGGGGACACGGTGGGCGAAAAAAGCGACAGAGCCGGCGAGCTCCACGACATAACCTTCATCGGAGGCGGTCCCATCGGGCTCTACGGCGCCTACTACGGCGGGCTCCGGGGAGCCCGGATCAAGATCATCGAATCACTCAAACGCCTCGGCGGGAGCCTCATCCACCTCTATCCCGAAAAGGAAGTATTCGACGTTATGGGGTATCCGAGGATCAAGGCGAAAAAGCTCGTTAAAAAACTCATAGATCAGACCATGCAATACAACCCCACCATTTGCCTGAACGAGAAGGTCGTGGACCTGAAAATCCTCGGCGAGTGCCTCATAAAGCTCACGACCACCGAAGCGGAGCACTATACCAAAACGGCCGTCATCACCGCCGGGAGAGGGGCCTTCGTTCCCAGGACCCTCGACATCCCCAACATCGAGGAACTGGAGGGGAAGGGAATCTACTACTACCTCAAAAAGTTCGACCACATGAAGGGCAAACGGGTCCTCATCATCGGTGGTGGAAACACGGCAATCGACTGGGGGCTCTCTCTTCTTGGAAAAGCATCCAAGATCTACATCGCCCACAGAATGGCAAAGTTCAACGCCCACGAAGCAACGCTGGAAAAGGTCATGGAGTCTGAGATCGACCTGAAATTCCCCTACGTCGAACTCAAAGAGATCATTGGAAGAAACAGGGTGGAAGGGGCGGTCCTCTTTAACAACAAGACAGGCAAGGAAGATATCATCGCCGTCGACGCCATCGTCCTTAGCATCGGCATGATCACCAACCTGGGCCCCATCAAGGAATGGGGCCTCGAGATCGAGGGGACGGCGGTCAAGGTAAAGCAGGACATGTCGACCACCCTCCCCCTGGTCTACGCCGCAGGCGACATCGTTACCTATCCGGGAAAGCTTATTCTCATATCCACGAGCGCCGGGGAGGTGTCGATTGCCGCCAACAGCGCCAAAGACTACATCGACATTATCGAAGCGGGCGGTTACTGACCAACCATCCTCCTCGCTTTCCCTGCGAAACAAAGGTTCCATGGGCATCCGCGCGGCACGCAGGGTTGCAGTAAAAGCGGCAGTGCTCGTTCACAGGAGTAGGGTGAGCGAGAAAGGATACGCGAGCGGCCCGGTTTTCGGTGAACGGGTCAGCGCCCGCGCAGCGTTATCTTTTCCCAGTGAGCGTTCGGGAGATCCACATCCCAGATTCGCGAGGGATGGATCCCGTCAAAATTTATTTTCAAAAGGACGAGGGGAAGCAGGTGGGACACCAGCCCGATAGTTTGGCCTCTGTGGCGGGACAGAATCTCGTCAGTCGCCTCCATGATCCGCGATCTCACCCCGTAAATGCTCTCACCTCCGGGTGGGGTGACCGACCATGGGTCCTCTTCCCATTGACGGAACGTTTTCGGGTACACCCGGGATATCTCATCGTGGAGGAGACCCTCCCACTTCCCGAGATCTATTTCCTGGAGACGGGCGTCGGTGTGAAGCGGAATGCTCAACCGGTCCGCTAAAATCTGCCCCGTCTGATGGGCCCTTTTGAGCGGGCTGCTGTACAACAGATCGAGGCCCGCTGTAAGAAGTTTCTCCGACAGGCCGATAGCCTGCTCCCGTCCCCGCCGGTTCAGGGGCGGGTCCGACTGTCCCTGGTAGCGGCCTTCCACGTTCCACTCGGTCTCTCCGTGCCGGATCAGGATCAGGCTGTGTGACACTGAACGCTCTCCTTTCAGGTTGCCGCCTCATCGGCCGGATACGCATCGAGACCATGCTTCTCCCGGTACTCGGCGATCGAAATTATGGGAGGGCGGCACGCCTCCTCCAACTCGACCCGATCGAGATAAAAATTTATCCCCGCGTATCGAACCAGCTTCATGTTCTCATTCGGTTTCATGTTCATGTCTATCATCCCGTACTTTTGCAGCCGGTCGAATACGGCCCCGATAATNNCGGCTGGTTGTGATGGATCCGCTCGAGCAGGTCCGTCTGCCCGATGCACCCGTAACCGAAATTTTTGAGAATATCGATCAAAAGCCCCGTCTCAACCGAGTAGCCCGTGAAGAAGGGTACCTTCTCCAGAATCTCGCGCCGCCCGGCATACTCCCCCGACAGGGGCTGAATAAGCCCGGAAAGCTCGGGGAAAAAAAGGTTTATCAGCGGGCGAGCAGTGAGCTCCGTTACCCGCCCTCCGCCGCCGGCGAGCAACTTGTCCCCCTCTTTGATCGGCCTGCGATAGAAACCTTTTACGTAACCCAGATTTTCGTCCGTTACGAGGGGGCCCACTACCCCGTAGACGAAGCGGGGATGGATGTTCCAAATGTCCGTATCAACCCAGGCGACGATATCGCCTTTCATCAGGTACAGGCTTTTCCAGAGGGCTTCCCCCTTGCCCTCGTTGGATCCCCACCCGGGAAGCACATCCTGATGCACGAAAACGGGAATTCCCATGTCCGCCGCTATTTCCCGGGTACGGTCCGTCGACCGGGAATCGATCAGTATGATCTCATCGAGCAGGGGGACTTCCTCCATGAGCGCCCTCTTCAGGGTGCTGATGACGTTCCCCACGGTCGCCTCTTCATTCAAGGCCGGAAGGCCGAGGCTGATGGTCCATCCCCTCTCATACTTGAGGGAAACAAGTTTATCGAGATCTGCAAAGTCATCGCTGTGAAAGGTGTTCCGGTACAACCACGTGTTTATCTTCGGGCTGAGACTATCACGACTTTTGTGGGTGCTCATGACGACTTACCTCCTCGATTAGAGGTATCACTGCTTTTTTAAAGACGGCCGGCCACGTGAACCGGTCGATCACCCTCCTGCGAAGCTGATACAGCCTGCTGTGCGCCAGGTATTCGTCGATGGCTTCGGAAACGGCAGCGGGATCTCCCAACGGGTCGAAGAGGTGCACGAGCTGTGCCCCGCTCTCCCTCACCGATGGTATATCGGCTGCAAACGCCGGCAGCCGCGTGAGCCCCGCCTCTAACACGGGAATGCCGAAACCCTCCCGCAAGCTCGGGAAGATGAGCAGGTCAGCGAGGCTGAAGAAATCCGATAGCGCCCCTTCAGGGAGGTTTAGCTCAGATCCGTCCTCTCCGCATTCGCAGAGGAAGTGAACCCTCGTATCTATTCCCAAGCGTTTTCGAAGTGCTTTGAGCTCACCCAGGTATTGGGAATTGGCAGGGTTGTGGGGACCTGTGGGTCCGGTCACCACCAGCGTGGAAGAAGGCCTCTTTTCGACGAGGGCCGCTGTCACCGAGATGGCAAATTCGATGTTCTTGCGCCTCGTTATCCGCGAGGGGAGAAGCATTATGGGGTCCGCTCCCATCAGGTCGAGTTTTTCCACAAGNNATCCGCTCCCATCAGGTCGAGTTTTTCCACAAGGGACAGGGTGAGCGGTTCGAGCTTCAGAAAATGGGGCATGTCCACTCCGGGAGAAATGACGCGGATCCTGTCACCGGGGATGTTGAAGAGCCCGGACATGATCTCACGCCCGTGTTCCGAAACGGCCACGTGGTGCACGCCGGGCCAGGGGGTTCTGAGAAGGTCCCAGGGATAGCCCGGGTGCAGGTCGGGCAGGTAGAGGGGATCGAGCCAGGCAAAATCGTGGGCCCAGGAGATGAAGGAAGTTGTCATTTCATCGCAGAGGTCGCGCAGGGCTGCGGTTAGCGGCACGTTCTTGTGCAGGGTGGTGGCGTTGTGGATGATGCATACCCCTGCCCCGGCCAGAAGAGGACGGAGCCGCTCGACCAGGTGATCACGGAGCTCGTAAAATCTTCCATCGACGATTCCCCCGGCCAGTGATTCACCAACATCGAGCACGAGGGGATGCCGCGAATTCAACTCGGGGACGGTATGCAGGGAAACCTCCGGATGAAACTCCTCCCCCCTCCCGGCTATCACCTTCACCGTGAACCCACAATCTGCCAGCAGCCTCGCGTGGTGGTAGATCGTGCTCTCCACACCTCCGATCACCGGAGGGGCGGAGTAGTGGACGATGGCAATGGTGCGGGAATTCGATGTGTCGAAAGAAGATACCATCTGCTCAGTCCCCCGGTTTACCTGCCTCAATTTTCCTGCGGCAGCGGCTTCGGTACAAAGGATGGGTCCCACCACTTGGGCTCATAGAGCTGGCCGTGCTTCCCCTCGAAGGGGTCGATCTCCTTGATCGGCTTTGCGGGATTGCCCCCCACGATGGTAAAGGGGGGAACATCCTTGACGACGACGCTGCCGGCGGCTACGATCGCTCCCCGACCCACGGTGACCCCCTTGGTGATGATTGCGCTGTTCCCCACCCAGACGCTCTCCTCGAGGATCGTCGGCCTGTTGACCGGTGGGTCGTAGCCGATACCGTGGTAATCGGTGTCCATGATCACCACACCCCAGGCGATGCTGCAGTTTGGGCCAATGATCACTTTCTTCTTGCAATGTATTTCGGTTCCCCAGTTTACGTGCGTGTAATCGCCGATCTCCACATGCCCGCCGGGAGCGACACGGATGCGCACGCTGTCGAAAAATTTCACGTCCCCGATCAGTATCGTTCCTCCCTGGTCCAGGATCCAGAGCGGGCCGACCTTTTCCCAGGGAAAGCTTGCGGTGTAATCACCCCGGTCGAGGGCACCTCTGATGGAATGGTATTCCTGGAGCATAAGCGGTACCTCCTCTGTAAGGATTTCTTTATTATTATAATGATAACAGAAAAAGTTCATCGGGCAATGTGACTTGCTTGCACGATGGGGAAATCCGGAGCGCTCCCGTTTAGCTGCCTTTTTGCCGATGTATTCAGATGTATCCAATTGTATTACAATAGCCGGAAGATAGATATCATCGATACCGGGGGGGGACATGAAGTATGAGACAGCGCTTCGAGACGATGCCAGAAGCAGGGTTGAAAAAATCGAGAATGCCGACCTGGTGGTGGGTATTCCCTGTTTCAACAACCATGAAACATTAGGATACGTTATCCAGCAGGTGAGCGCGGGGCTCCATTCCCATTTCCCCGAAAAAAAAGCCCTGATCATGGTGTCCGACGGCGGTTCCGTGGACGATACGCGGGAAGTTGCAGACAGCGCCGATCTCCACCCCTTCCAGGAGAAGCTCGTCACCATATACCGGGGAATTCCGGGTAAAGGCACCGCCATCAGGGCCGTGCTCGAGATAGCCCGCCATCTCGATGCGGATGCCTGCATCGTGGTGGACTCGGACCTTCGGAGCATACGTCCCGGGTGGATCCGGAACCTTCTGGAACCGATCATCAAAGAGGGCTTTCATTTCGTGACTCCGTNNCTTTCATTTCGTGACTCCGTACTACAAGCGCTTCAAGCTCGACGGAACCATCACGAACAACATCGTGTACAACATGACGAGAGCGCTCTACGGGAAACGGGTGCGGCAGCCGATAGGCGGGGATTTTGCCCTGAGCAGGGAATTGGTGGACCATCTCTGCGGCCAGGATGTGTGGAGCACCGACGTTGCCCGCTTCGGGATCGACATATGGATGACCACCTCGGCTCTCGTGGGCGGTTTCCGGCTCTGCCAGGCACGTCTCGGGGCGAAGATCCACGACGTCAAAGATCCATCGGAACATCTCGGACCCATGTTCCGCCAGGTGGTAGCCACGCTCTTCTCCCTCATGGAGATAAACGCCACATTCTGGATGGGGGTCCGGGGGAGCGAAGAGGTGCCGATAACAGGAGAGGAGATCGAGACGGAGCCGGAACCCTTTCCCATCAACGTCCAGCGGCTCATCGGGGCCTTCGAGCAGGGGTACGCCCAGTTCGGCAAACAGTGGGAGCAGGTGCTGAGCGAGGAGTCGTTTGGCTCCGTCCGGAAGCTTGCCGGGAGGGACGAGCAGGATTTCTCCCTCGACGCCGCAAGCTGGGCGCGCATACTCTACGACGCCGCCGTCGCGTATCATTGCCTGGATACGTATCGATCCAGCCTGTTTGACTTTTTGACCCCCCTGTACTTCGCGAGGGTTGCCAGTTTCGCGAAGGCTACCGAGGGGATGAACGACATGGAGGCGGAAAAGGAGGTAGAAGCGCAGGCCAGGTGCTTCGAGGAGGAAAAACCCTACCTGACCCGCCGCTGGGAAGAGTGTGAGGAGACGAACCGGTCATCGTGAGGGGCCGTCATCGGGTCAAATATCTTCGGGGAGCGGCTTCGGCTTAAACGACGGATCGTACCACTTGGGCTCGTAGTGCTGGCCGTGCCTCCCTTCGAAGGGCTCGATCTCCCGCAGGATTTTCGCCGGGTTCCCGCCGACGATGGTGAAGGGAGGAACGTTTTTCGTCACCACCGATCCCGCCGCTACGACCGCCCCCCGGCCCACGGTGACACCCTTGGTTATGGTCACGCCGTTTCCCACCCATACCCCGTCTTCGAGGACCGTCGGCTGCGACACAGGGGGGCCCGTTCCTATCCCGTGATAGTCGGTGTCCATGATCATGACGTCCCAGGAGATCAGTATCTCCCTTCCGATAATGATCTTCTTCTTGCAGTGAATCTCGCTTCTGTGGTTGATTACGGAGTAGTCCCCGATTTCCACATGACCTCCCGGCCCGACGCGGATACGGACGGGGTCGAAGAGCTTGACATCGCCGATCAGTATCTTCCCTCCCTGGTCGAGGATCAAGAGAGGGCCCACCTTCTCCCAGGTGAATCCTGCGGTGAAATCTCCCCTTTCAAGCTCTTCACGTATAGCGCGGTAATCCTGTAACATGTGCGAACCTCCTCCCCGGTTTGATGCTTCAATATAACTGAGACAATGGTACCAAAAATGATCGATTTACGGTAGGCGCGCTTCGCCCGGGACCGAAGGGGACGCGGAAACCCAGCAGATTCGGATCTTTAGCGCTGTGGAACCTCAGTGCTGATAAGGTCAGGAACTATGCAGTGGAAAATAGGAAGTGCCGAAAAGATATGATAAGGTAAACTTCGATGGATAAGGGTATGAACGAAAAGGAGAGACACTACATTCTGGCTACCTCCTCGATCGGAGAGGAGAGAAACCGTGTTCTCAAACACGGAGAGACCTTTCTCGTAACCAACCGCCAGGGGGATATCAGGCCCCTCGGGTTTGAGAGCCACGGCCTCTTTCACCACGAGACCCGGTTCCTCTCACACCTCACGATGCGGCTCAATGGGATGAATCCCCTGCTGCTGAGCTCGGCGGTCAGGGAGGACAACGATCTGCTCTCCGTCGATATGACCAACCCCGACTTTGAAATGAAGGATGGAACGTTGGTCAGAAATGGAACCATCTATATAAACCGGTCGATCTTTCTCTGGGAAGGGAGCTACTACGAGCACGTGAGGGTCTCGAATTACGGCATGGAACCGGCTGCTTTTTCCCTTTCCTTCCATTTTGAATCGGATTACGCCGATATATTCGAGGTTCGCGGCGCGAGACGCCGCGTCCGGGGCGAGGTCCTCCCCTCCGGGATGGAAGATTCCTCCGTTATCCTGGGCTACCGCGGTCTCGACGGCGTAACGAGGAAGACACGCGTGGAAATATCGCCGCAACCGGCCACACTGAACAGCGATGCTTTTGCGTTTTTCCTCAATCTCGGTTCCCACAGGGAAGAGGATCTCTTCCTCACCGTTTCATGCGAACTGGAACAGGTGCCAAACCCGGGGAAAAAATTCGAGGCGGCACTCCGTGAAGTTCTCCACGCCTGCCAGATGCGGCATGAAGACGAATGCCTGGTGGAAACTTCAAACGAGCAGTTCAACGAGTGGCTGGGCCGCTCCATGTCCGACCTGTGCATGCTACTCACCGATACCCCGCACGGGCTCTACCCGTACGCCGGAATCCCCTGGTTCAGCACAGTTTTCGGACGGGACGGCATCATCACGGCCCTCCAGACCCTCTGGATCTTCCCCGATATCGCACGGGGAGTGCTCAGCTACCTCGCGGCAGAGCAGGCGACCCTGCAGTTTACGGAACAGGAAGCGGATCCGGGAAAGATCCTTCACGAACTGCGAAACGGTGAGATGGCGGCCCTCAAAGAGGTTCCCTTCGGCCGGTACTACGGGACGGCAGACGCAACCCCCCTCTTCGTCGTTCTAGCCGGCTATTATTACGAGAGAGTGGGTGACGCGGAATTTATCCGGCGGCTCTGGCCGAACATCGAACGGGCCCTGGATTGGATCGACAATTACGGGGATTTAGACAGGGACGGCTTCATTGAATATGCGAGGCAAACGGCCGACGGCCTGATCAACCAGGGATGGAAGGACTCAGCGAACTCCATCTTTCACGCCGACGGGAGCGCGGTATTGCCCCCCATCGCCCTCTGCGAAGTCCAGGGCTATGTGTACGAAGCAAAGGTCAAGGCGGGCCATATGGCCATCGGCCTCGGTGAGAAACAGCGGGGTGAGCAGCTGCTCAAAGAAGCGGAAGCCCTGCGCGAGAAATTTCTCAAGACTTTCTGGAGCAAAGAACTGGGTACCTATGTCCTGGCCCTGGATGGAAACAAGCAGCCCTGTATGGTGAAGAGCTCAAACGCCGGGCACTGCCTTTTCTCGGGCATTGCCAGCAAGGAGCATGCCCGCTCCCTGGTGGAGAGTTTCATGGCGGAGGGTTTTTTCAGCGGGTGGGGAATCCGCACGATCGCCTCGTCGGAAGCGCGCTATAACCCCATGTCGTACCACAACGGTTCCGTTTGGCCTCACGACAACGCGATGGTCGCCTACGGGATGGCCCGGTACGGGTTCAAGGATGCAGCCGCGAAGGTTCTCTCGGGTCTCTTCGACGCGAGCATCTTTCTCGATTTGAGCCGCCTGCCCGAGCTCTTTTGCGGTTTTCCCCGATCCCCCGGAGAGGGGCCCGTTCTCTACCCGGTGGCCTGCGACCCTCAGGCATGGGCCGCGGGTTCCGTGTTCATGCTTCTCAAAGCCTGCCTGGGCCTTTCCATTCAGGCGAAGCAGAAGAAAGTGTATTTCAACCGCCCCGTCCTCCCGGCCTTCATCGAAGAAATGACCATCAGGAACCTCAAAATGGGACCTGCAAGGCTGGATATCGCACTCACACGCCTCGAAGAGGATGTGAGCGTCAATCTCCTCCACAGGAAGGGACACGTGGACCTGGTCATAAACAAGTAGGGACCCCACGGTTCCCCCGAACGGGCCGTATCGCCGGGTCGGCGCTTATTATCGGGAAATCTGCATTGCCAGGGCAATTCCGCCTAATACCCCTGCCTCATCACCCAGGAGCGGCGGGACTATGTAGCCTTCGATATCATCCAGTATCTCTCCGGCTTTGATATAGCCGCCAAGAGAGGCGAGAACCTTTTCACGGATCATGGGGAACAGCTGCTTCCGGTGCATAACCCCGCCTCCCATGATGATCCGCTGCGGGGAGATGGTGCAGATGAAATTCACCAGTCCCAGGGCAAGGTACTTTGCCTGGAGAACCCATGCCGGATGGTCCCCGGCAAGCTCATCGCCGCCTGCTCCCCAGCGCTTTCGAATGGCCGGCCCGGAGGCCAGGCCTTCCAGGCAGTCGCCGTGATACGGGCAGACGCCGGAAAAGGGATCTTCCGTGAAATCGTGGGGAATCAATATGTGCCCCATCTCCGGGTGGAGGAGCCCGTGGGCCGGACGGCCATTTATCATGCCGCCGCCCCCGATTCCCGTGCCGACGGTGAGATAGATGAAGGTATGAAGCTCCCGCGCAGCACCCCAGCGATGCTCTGCGAGCGCGGCGGCGTTCACGTCCGTGTCGAAGTTGACGGGCACACCCAGGCCCCGCTCTATCGCTCCCGCGAAATCGGTATTGACCCAATCCTCTTTCGGCGTGGTGGTGATGTAACCGAAGGTGGGGGAGTCTTTCCTGAGATCGACCGGGCCGAAGGATCCTACCCCGACGGCTTTTAACTCCCCGGACCGGCGTCGCTGGCTCCGGAAAAAATCGATCACCCGCGGCAGCGTCTCTTCCGGCGTCCCGGTATCGAAGGATGTCTTCGCCATGAGGTCTTCCGGGCCGGTTCCAACGGCACATACAAACTTCGTCCCTCCGGCTTCGACTCCTCCCCAGTACGTCATCATTGTTTCCCGCTCATATTCCGTTTCCCCGGGGTTGCAGTAACTCCGATTTTAGGATCTTCAACAAGGTATCGCTCCGCCTCTTTTTCTCCCAGCACGATCCGGCCCACATCCGCACATATCAACGGCGCGTGGTGTAACCGGGTGAAATAGGAAGGTGACCTGCAAACGGCATCCGCTTCGTCCGGTTCCCGGGAGAAAGTCAGGGCTTTTACGTGCATATGATTTGCTGGCGGGACGCTAGATCCGGCTCTGCTTGAAAAACTCGTAGGTTCCCTTGGATGCGATTGCATCCCGGATCCGCTCCAGGGCCACGATGCAGGCGGCCGTCCTGAGGGAAACCCCCTTTTCTTCGCTCTTGCGGTATATGATATCCGCTTCCCTCTTCACGATCGCGGCGAGGCGCTCGTTCACCGCGCTCTCCGTCCAGTAGTGGCCGGTCCTGTTCTGGACCCACTCGAAATATGATACGACCACTCCGCCGGCGTTGGCCAGGATATCCGGTATCACCCGTATCCCTCTATCGAAGAGGATCGCATCGGCATCGCTCGCTACCGGTCCGTTGGCAAGCTCGAGTATGTTTTTCGCCCTGATCCTGTGAACGTTTTCGAGGTTTATCTGGTTTTCGAGGGCCGCCGGTACCAGGAGATCCACATCGAGCTCGAGGAGCTCCTCGTTCGAGATGTGGATGTGATCCGCCTCCCTGATGGATTCCGAAACAGAGGAATCGAAGTAGACCGCCTCGAGGTTCCTGGTCTCCTCCTTGTATCGTTTTATCGCTTCCACGTCGAGTCCGTAATCGGAGTAGATGGCTCCCTGCGAGTCCGATATGGCCACGATCATATAGCCTTCCTCGGCCATGAGCCTCGCGAAGGGGTATGCCGCGTTTCCGAAACCCTGGACCGCCACCCGGCTCTCCCCCGGTTTCAGACCGAGCCTCTTTTCGAGCTCCATGGCGACGTAAAACCCTCCCCTTCCCGTCGCTTCGGCCCTTCCTTCGGAACCGCCCAGGGTGGTGGGTTTGCCCGTTATCACCGAGGGAAGGTTGCTTCTCTTGATGATGTTGTACTGGCTGGCCATCCAGCCCATGATCATCTCGTTGGTGTAGACATCGGGTGCGGGAATATCGGTATCGGGCCCTATGAACTCGGCTATGGCTTCGATATACCCCCTCGAGAGCCGCTCGATTTCCAACCGGCTGAGCTTTTTCGGATCAACCTCCACGCCCCCCTTCGCCCCCCCGAAGGGAATGTTTACTGCTGCGCACTTGAAGGTCATCCAGAATGCCAGCGCCTTCACCTCGTCGAGATTCGCCTGGGGGTGATAGCGTATGCCCCCTTTCGTGGGACCCCGGGTATCATCGTACTGTACCCGATAACCTCTGAAGACCTCGAGGGATCCGTCGTCTTTTCTCACGGGGATCGAGACCATCAGGGTTCTCTTCGGGTGCTTGAGCCTCTCGACGATTTCAGGAGATATATCGATGTATGAGGCGGCAAGATCGAGTCTTTCCAGCGCATCGCGAAAAATGGATTGCTCCTCAGAGACCCCCGTATCCACTTTCCTCATATACTCCCCCTTACCGGGTAGTTATGGCGCTGAGTTCACCCTCAGCCTTTTCGATAAGCTCTTCGAATATTTCCTTCACGGTCTGCTCCCTCTTCACAAAGGCCACCGATTGCCCGGCCATCAGCGAGCCCCTTTCCACGTCCCCATCATGAACGGCCCTTCTCAGCGCGCCGACCCAGAATTCCTCCAGTTTCCACTGCGCCTCTTCCCGGCTCAATTTCCCGCTCTTTACTTTATTGAGCAGCTCGAACTGAAGGCTGTTGAACTCCTGCGAGCCTTTGTTCACGATGGCCCGGACGGGTATTGTGGGAAGGGAGGGGTCGAACTGAACCGTGGGAACGGCATCCCGCGCCGCAGCCTTGATGAAAGCCTCCTTGAACTTCGGATGGGCTACGCATTCCCGCGCTGCCACGAACCGGGTTCCCAGCTGCGCCCCCGAAGCCCCCATGAACAGGTAGGAGGCAATCATCTCACCGGTTCCGATCCCCCCGGCCACGAAAACGGGGACATCGTTCAGGTTGGGCAAAAATTCCTGTGCAAGAACGGACGTGGAGACGGGGCCGATATGCCCCCCCGCCTCGTTGCCTTCGATAACCAGGGCGTCTATGCCCTGGCGCAGGAGTCTCTTGGCGAGCGACAGTATCGGTGCAAAACAGACGATCTTCCGGCCCGCATCCTTTATCCTCTTTATGTCCACCCCCGAGGGTATCGCTCCGGCGAAAAACACGTAGTCAACGTCCATGTCGAGGACCACATCGATATGTTGCTGGAAGTTGGGGGCAATCGTTATCATGTTGACACCGAAAGGGAGATCGGTTTTCTTTCTCGTCTTTTCGATCTCCTCGGCAAGCATTTCGGGAGGCATGTTCCCCCCCGCCAGCACACCGAAGCCCCCGGCGTTTGATACGGCCGCCACGAGGTTTGACTCGCTCACCCAGGTCATGGCGCCGCACAGAATCGCATACTCCACGCCGAGAAAATCGGTTCCCCGCTTCCAGAACCTTGGAAGGTATTTTAACGTCACGGGGCAGACCTCCCTTGAGCATTTGTAAATATTCCAGATAAGAATATCATGTAAACCTTTATAATGTCATTCTTTTCCTTGATTTACGAAGGTGCCGCCGCCATTCGGACACGGTATGGGTACGCTTATTTCCGGAACTCATTCCTGACGTTCCGGGAACGGGGAAAAGAGGATATTTTTTTCGCAAAGTCGATTCCCGAATATTTTATCACCCCTGTTCCTTCAGTTTCTTCAACTCCTCGATCAACTCGGGCACAGCTTTGAAGAGGTCAGCCACGAGACCGTAGTCGGCCACCTGGAATATGGGCGCCTCCTCGTCCTTGTTTATCGCAACGATCACCCGGGAATCCTTCATCCCCGCCAGGTGCTGAATGGCACCTGATATCCCAACGGCGATGTAGAGCTCCGGTGCGACGATCTTCCCCGTCTGCCCCACCTGCCAATCGTTTGGGGCCCATCCCGCGTCCACCGCTGCCCGGGAAGTCCCGATGGCCGCGTCCAGAAGGTCGGCCAGCTCCTCGATTACCTTGAAGTTTTCCGCCGACTTCACCCCTCTCCCCCCCGAAACGACCACCCGTGCCTCGGTCAGCTCGGGCCGCTCGGATTCGGTCTCCTTCATAGATACGAAAGCGGTTTTGAGAGATTCGCTTTCGACGGAGATATCCAGTTTTTCAACGGAAGCGCTCCCCTCTTCCTCTGCCGCGTCGAATGCCGTCTGCCGGACCGTTATGAGTTTCGGCTCCCCGATGAGCATGACCGTCGCAACGGCGTTTCCGGCGTACATGGACCGCTTTATCAACAGCCCTCCATCCCCCTTCTCCAGACCCTCGATATCCGATGCCATCGGAGCATCCAGAATACCTGCAACGCGCGGCATCAGGTCTTTTCCGAAGGTGGAGGCAGGGGCCAGGGCATAGCTGAAACCCCTCTCTCTGATGAGACCGGCGATGACAGGTGCGCTCGGCTCGGCCAGGTATTGTGAAAACACATCATCGACCACCAGGAGGACCTTCGCAACACCGAATTTTCCCATAAAATCGGCAACGGTATCTGAACCGGGTCCTCCGATGACGAGGGCCACCACACTGCCTCCTTCGATCTCAGAGAGCTTCCTGGCAGCAGAGATCGTCGAAAGGGTCGTCTTCCTAAGGGCCCCGCGCTGGTGCTCGGCAATTACGAGTATGTCGCCCATATGAGAACTCTCCTCACGAATAGTATCTATTCCTTGCTTTGTAAAGAACGTGATCCGTCCCGGATCCCGGCTCAGAAAAACAGAGCATCAGAGGATCAGAAGTTCAGAAAAACCNNGCTCGGCAATTACGAGTATGTCGCCCATAGCGGACCTCCCCCTTTTTTAATCACAGCAACAAAACAGTCCATAGTCCATAGTTTAGCGTCCAGATAAAACCGGTTCAAAGTTCAATGCTTCCCGTTTACAGTTTCCCGATAGGTGGATGTTCGATCCATCTGCTCTTAACGAGAAATGAGAAATATTTTGCTTTCCTCTGAACTCTGGACTCTGAACGCTGAACTCTGGACCGGTTTTCTATTCCGCATTCCGCACTGTTATTTCTTCATAGTACTTTCGCTTCGTTCTTG
>JABAOC010002723.1_pt1 | contig 19115 bp, 12 predicted proteins | sample 7062161 | NCBI WGS metagenome assembly JABAOC01 (sample SAMN14538625, study PRJNA623070) | marine sediment metagenome | biome: marine biome [ENVO:00000428]; feature: marine pelagic biome [ENVO:01000023]; material: deep marine sediment [ENVO:00002113] | place: India: Gulf of Khambhat ... | reverse complement strand
AATCGAACCCCGAACCATCTGATTAAGAGTCAGGTGCTCTACCGTTTGAGCTAGCGGCGCACGAAGCAGTGACAGAGGATAGGCTAGAATATAAGCTTAAATATAAAAACCGTCAAGAAAGAGCCGAGGCGCGCGCCCCGGCTCTTTTTACTCCATCAGAGAATCCATCGAGCGCTTTCTAACGCTCAGAATGGCAGATCGTCTTCATCACCCGCAGGCGTTTGAGAGGCGTCCTCTTCTGGCGGTGCCTGCGCCACATCATCAGGGGGGAACTCCTGAGCGGGGAATTCCTCCACTTCACCCGCCCGCCCGAGCATCACCATATTATTGGCGATGACTTCGGTAGTGCTGCGCTTGTTCCCGGACTGGTCTTCCCAGGTCCGGGTTTGGAGCCGCCCTTCGATGTAAACCTGCTTCCCTTTTTTCAAATATTGATTGCAGATCTCGGCAAGCCTGGCCCACGCCACGATCCGGTGCCACTCGGTCCGGCTCTCGCGCTCACCGTTCTTGTTGGTGAAACGCTCCGTCGTGGCGATATTGAAATTCGCCACGGCCGTCCCATTCGGCGTGTACCGCATCGATGGATCGGCGCCGAGGTTTCCAACCAAAATTACCTTGTTCACCCCACTCATCACAAACCTCCTTCACAACACAAGGCTTAACGCTTCATCACGCGGGGACTTTCCCCGCACCAAGCCCTTATAACCCAAATAAACCGTCCGGTCAAGAAGAACCTGGAAACGGCGCAGCGGCCGCTGAAACACCGCAAATCCATAGTATCGCAAACCGAAGCAAGTTGCGCCTGGCGTTACGAAAAAAAATGTGCTACCATCTTCCGCATCCCACCGCATCCTTGGATGTCACAGCTCTTGGGTGGTTTGGGGGCTACATTCCTACCGAAAGCCGTGTTTCAATTCAAACTGAGTGCCTCAAGCACTTATTCCGGCCATCTATTATATGCCCGGGGAGGAACCATGTCGTATCGTTTGTTCAAATTCACGATTTGTATTGTGTTAGCCTGTTTTCTTATGATTCCCGCGCTTGCGTCCGCTCAGACCAAGCTGCTGCGGTTTCCCGACATTCATGGCGACAGAGTCGCATTCAGCTACGCAGGCGACTTGTGGCTCGCACCGGCTTCCGGCGGAACCGCAATCCGGCTCACTGCGCATCCGGGAATAGAGCTGTTCCCAAAGTTCTCGCCGGACGGTGAATGGATCGCTTTCACCGGCCAGTATGATGGTGATGAGCAGGTCTACGTGATCCCGGTGACCGGCGGCGTTCCCAAGCGCCTCACTTATTATCCGGCGCGCGGTCCCCTTCCACCGCGATGGGGGTATGACAACCAGGTTTACGGTTGGACAAGGGATGGCAAAGCTGTTCTGTTCCGGTCGATGCGCTACGGATGGGATCTTACGGACACCCAGCTGTACACGGTGCCGGCGGCCGGCGGCCTGCCGGTAGCCCTACCCATGCCGGTTTCGGGTGGTGGTGATTTCTCTCCCGACGGTAAGAAAGCCGTCTACTCACCTCTCATCCGCGATTTTCGCACATGGAAACGCTATCAAGGCGGGTGGGCACAGGACCTCTACATCTTTGACTTGAAAAGCCACACCGCAGAACAGATCACGGATCATCCGAGGAGTGACCGGGATCCTATGTGGATCGGCGACAAGATTTACTTCACCTCGGACCGTGATGGAAAACTCAACATCTATGCTTATGATACGAGCACCAAGCAGACGAGTCAGATTACACAAAGCGATCAATGGGACATCCGGTGGCCGAGCGCAGATGAAACCGGACAGATCGTTTACGAGCTGAACGGCGAGCTGACTGTTCTCGACACTCGAACGGGCGGTTCGACTGCCATTTCCATCTTTGTTCCAAACGATGGTGTGGCAATGCGGCCCTCTCGTGTTTCGGCGGAAAGGCAGATCGAGTTCTGGGACCTTAGCCCAAAGGGCGAGCGTGCCGTCTTTGCCGCCAGGGGCGATATTTTTTCAGCGCCCATCGAGAAAGGGCCGACTCGCAACCTGACGAGATCCTCCTCCGCTCACGACAAGTGGCCGCGCTGGTCACCCGATGGGTCGAAGATCGCTTTCGTCTCCGACCGCGATGGTGAGGAAGAGCTGCACCTGATGAATCAGGACGGCTCAGGCGACATGGAGCAGCTCACGGACGGCGGAAACGCAATGCGATATGCACCCAGCTGGGCCCCGGACGGCAAGCGTATCGCTTTTAGTGACAAGAACGGCAAGCTCTACGTCTTCACAATCGAGAAGAAAAAGCTCGAGGAAATCGCCCGCGATAAATCCGGACGCCTGATGGACTACGAGTGGTCCCCGAACGGTGGGCACCTTGCGTTCAGTCTGACGGAGCCAAACAAGTTCCGGTCTATTTATATTTGGAGCGTCTCGGATGGTAAAATTCGAAAAATCACCGGCGAGTACTTCCACGAGTTCGATCCGGCGTGGGATCCCGAAGGAAATTACCTCTATTTCTTCAGCGACCGGGAGTTCGCGCCGCAGATAGGCTCGTTCGAATGGAACTATGTGGTGGACCGTGAAACGGCGATCTTCGCACTCGCTCTCCGAAAAGACGTGAAGCACCCCTTCCCGCCCGAGAGCGACGAAGTGACCATCGAAGAGGAAGGAGAGGAGAAAGATAAGAAGGAAGACAAAGATAAAAAGGATAAGGATAAAGAGAAAAAGAAAAAGGAGTACATCAAAATCGACTTCGATGGTCTGGGCGACCGCATCGCGAGGGTGCCTGTTGATCCCGACAACTTCGGTGGATTATCTGCAAAAGAGGGTCACCTCTTATATGTGCGCGGACGTTCTTTCTACTACGGGAGACAGAGTGATCAAAAGTCGGCACTCAAGATCTTTGAGATAAAGGACCGTAAAGAGAGCACGCTCGTGGAAGATATCTCAGGCTATGCTATCTCGAACGATGGCTCCAAGGTCCTCGTCCGCCAGGAGGGAAAATTCAAGCTCTACGATGCGAAACCCAAAGCGAAAGACCCGAAAACCGTCTCTACGAAGGGACTCCAGGTCGACAGGATACCTAAAGAAGAGTGGGAGCAGATCTTTGATGAAGTGTGGCGGCGGTTCCGTGATTTCTTTTACGTGGAGAATATGCACGGTTACGACTGGGTAGGCTTGAGAGAGCAGTACAAACCGCTGCTCGAGCACGTTGGCCATCGTGCCGATCTCAACTATGTCATGGGTGAGATGGTCGCCGAGCTGTGCGTATCGCACGCTTACATCTCCGGCGGCGATTACGAGATCCCGGACCGCCCGAGAGTTGCACTCCCCGGCGCGCGTTTCGCACTCGATGAAAAATCCGGCCGCTACAGGATCGCCAAGATCTTCAAAGGCCAGAACGAAGAGGATCGCTACCGCTCGCCGCTCACCGAGATCGGCATCGACGTAAGTGTTGGCGATTACGTGCTCGCGATCGACGGTGAAGAGCTTTCCGCTGATATGAATCCGTACCAGCTCCTCATGCACAAGTCGGATCGCCCCGTCGAACTCACCGTGAACAAAGAGCCGAGTATGAAGGGCGCCCGAAAAGTCACATACAAGCCGACCACCAGCGAACGGAGACTCATTTACCTCAACTGGGTTACAAAGAACCGCGAATACGTGTCGAAAAAGACGGACGGCCGCGTTGGCTACCTGCACATTCCCGATATGTCATCCGATGGGATCCGTGAATTCATCAAATGGTACTACGGTCAGATTCGCAAAGAAGGATTGATTCTCGATGCAAGGGGCAACGGCGGCGGGAATGTGTCGCAGATGCTCATCGAGCGCCTGCGCCGGGAGCTTCTCAGCGTGGACTACTCGCGCAACAGCGAGTTCGCCCAACCCTATCCTTCAACCGTATTCTACGGACACATGGTCTGCTTGCTCAACGAAACATCCGCTTCCGACGGTGACATTTTTCCCGCGATGTTTAGAAAAGCGGGGCTCGGGCCTCTCATCGGGAAGCGGTCGTGGGGCGGCGTGGTTGGAATTTCCGGTCATGGGCCTCTCATCGACGGCGGATCCGTATACGTGCCCGAATACGGCTTCGTGAACACCGAAGGCGAATGGGACATCGAAAACTACGGTGTCGATCCGGATATCGTTGTCGAGAACGATCCCAAGTCGGTGATCGAAGAGCGCGATCCACAGCTCGATCGCGGTATCGAAGAAGTCATGAAAATGATACGGGCGAATCCAAAGCGTCTGCCGTCGAGACCGGCAGATCCTGTAAAGACTCAATAACTCTGGCTCGTGTCAGGGGTGTTGCGGGAAGGTTTCTTCGCGGTACGCCTTGAGGGAGGTCGCATCATGCGGCCTCCCTTTCTTGATGTGGAAGTCTCCGGATTTTCGGAGCCTCTGGCTTTTGGACGCTTCTTGGCCTGCGGAAAGAAAAACACAAACAGCCGCCTGCATCAATCAGGCGGCTGCGCATTAGAATGGGGTGGACGACGGGATTTGAACCCGTGACAACTGGAACCACAATCCAGGGCTCTACCAGGCTGAGCTACGCCCACCACAGTTTGACGATCTTGGCGCGTTTAGCGGCGTGTCTTAGAGAATATAAAGTTAACGCCCAAAGATCAAGCGGTCAACTCGTCCCGGCATGCAGGTCCCCGCAAAGGCCTAACCGCCAGGCTTTATAACAAATAGAGCAGTAAAGTCAACGCAGGTAGGCTCCCCAGGTTGTCGCCGTGAATTTTTCGTACCGGCCTACCGATACAGCGTTTTAATCCTTCCCCAGCTAGTATCCTCGATAGGTACGGTGCACGTGCCATCGAAATTGATCCATGCATACCCACCAGAGGTGACTATGAGGTTTGGCGGCACCTCGCAATCGGTCACCAGGACTGCCTCAGGAGTCGCTGCGGTATCCGGCATCACGACTAGCGCAGCGCACGCCGGGGAGCTGCACCCAGCGTATTCGATCGTGAGAACCTCGAACGATCCGACCACGCATGAACCATAGGCAATCTCAATGCCAGTTTGCGAGTTACCCATTACCGTTGCGAAGGGCGATGTCTCTCCAACGTAGGTCATGCACGCCAAGTTTGCCTGGACCACCATGAACCGCGATCCGGTGGATCCGCTGGTGTTGATGTGAGCCACATACGCGAAGACCGGACCGCCGGCATCGGTCAGCTGGTTACTGGTAAAGGTAAGATCGGAAAAAATACCGATCGTTCCGGGCTGTGCAACTGCCACGCTGGCAGCCAGCACCATACAGAGAGCCACTAGCAGTGTCCTCTTCATACGGACCTCCTCTGTTGGGGAGTTAATCATTTGTCACAACAGAAGCTACCAGAGGGGTCATCATATGCGCTTTTCCACAGCGCACTCTCCAGCAGGAGCTGTTAGACGAACACTCACAGAATAATTTTATCACAGCCTGTTTCTTTCTGCAACTCCGATAATAGCTTGGACATGATTGTAAACTAATTGATTAACTTTCAATAAATAGCCAGGTGACATCCATCGTGAAACATCGGTGAGCTGCTTTGGGAGTATTTTTTCTCCGTTATTGAGCGGCACGTTTAGATCTTGTTGAATCGAATCCAGCAGCACTAGGGATGCGCCAACCTCGCAGGAGGGCATTTAAGAGCAGATTCTGTGCAAAAACTGGCGTGCCTGGCAGGAATCGAGCCTGTGACTTACGGATTAGAAGCTAGTAGAAGGGGGAGCGGTAGGGTCCCCCCATTTTTCACGAAAATCCCATTTTGGATTGTGATTTTAACTCTACGTGCCTGTCATATGTAGTGTACGCCACGTGCGCTAATATTGGGGAGACTTGGGCATCTACACGCTTCTACGCCAATCATTTCGCAAATCGACTCTGGTCTCCTTAACTGTTGATGCAACAAGCGAAAGGAGAGAGTCATGCGGAGATCACTAAAAGCCAAATCATTGATAATTGTCATATTGACCGGGCTGGCCGTTCTGCCCCTGGTCTTGCTGGCCGCATGGATCGCGGGCGGCACACCGATCTGCACCGCGCCGAACGCCCAGTATGGTTCCACGATCGCGTATGCCTGGTCCCACGGCATCATAGACGGGGCGATCGTTACGTGGGGGGATTTCCGTAACGGCTCCCACGACGACATATGGGCGCAACGCGTCAACGGCGACGGTGACGAGCAATGGTCAACGGATGGTGTCCCGGTTTGCACATCGACCGGAAATCAGTCTTACCCGGCGATCGCAACCGATAAGGAGAACGGCGCCATCATCGCTTGGGAGGACGAACGCAGCGGCCCAACGAACTCGGATATATACGCCCAGCGTATTCTAAGCACGGATGCGCCCGATTGGACGACAAACGGCGTCGTGGTATGCAATGCGGCGGGCGATCAATCGGACGTCGTCGTGATAGCGGACGGTTATTATGGTGCGATCGTGATGTGGATCGACAAACGCACCGATCCGGACGGAGACATCTACGTGCAGCGTTTGGACGACACCGGCGCACCAATGTGGCCCGCTAACGGCGTCGCGGTCTGTACCGCCTCGGGCGTCCAGGTCGATCCGGTGATCGCGCCGATTGGTACGCTCGGCTTCATTATCGCCTGGGTCGATCATCGCGCGGGGCCTTACTCGAACCTTGCCGACATATACGCCCAACGCGTTAGTCTCACGGGAGTGACGCAGTGGGACGACGACGGCATCCCGATCTGCGCTGCCGCCATGGATCAGGTAGGTCCAGCGATCGTCGGGGATCGATTCCGCAACGCCATTATTGCCTGGCGGGATCACCGTAACGACACTGGGTCACCCGAAGGAGACATCTTTGCCCAGCGGGTGGGCCCATCGGGTGACGCCCAATGGACACCCGACGGTTTCGCCGTTTGGCAGGGCCCCGCCGAGGACCTCGATCCAGAACTGACAATTGACGGCTCTGACAACGCGGTCGTAGTATGGCCCGGCATCCACAACGGACTCTACACCGATCTCTACTTGGCCATCGTCGATGGCGTAAGCACTCCCACCACCCGTCCCGTCTGCACCGCGCAGTTCTCGCAGGGGCAGCAAGCCGTCGTTTCCGACGGGGCCGGCGGCGCCGTGATTTCGTGGATCGATTCGCGGGCTGCGTTCGGGACATTCGCCATCTATGCGCAGCGGTACAACAACGGGGAATTCTTGTGGGACCCCGACGGTATTCTGATTACCGGCGGTCTTGCGAACAACAGGAATCTCCGAATGGTTACCGACGGGGCGCACGGTGCCATCACGTCGTGGGATCGCGCGGGAGACATATATGCCCAGCGCGCGTACGGCGAGGATTGCGGCCTGTCCGTCAGCAGCCTTGATTTCGGCATGGTGAGTGTGGGCGACTGGCAAGAAGAACAGTTCACCATTACCAACACAGGCGAAGGATCCGTCCTCGAAGGAAGCGTCTGGGAATCCTGTCCCCACTATCAGATTATGTCGGGCGGCGGTGCATACAGCCTCAATCCCAGTGAGTACGTCGATGTGGTCGTTCGTTTCGAGCCGACGGAGAGCGGCACGCACGCCTGTGATATCCAGACAGGCAACGTCCTTTGCGGGGCAGTACCGTGTACCGGGAATGGGATGGGGTGTGACGTCGATCCTATCGACATTGACTTTGGATTGATAGCAACAGGCGAATATGTCGACGAGACATTCACAATTTACAATCTGCTCAGCAGCACACTCACCGGCGACATCAGCGAGACTTGCGGAGCATTCAGCATCCTTTCGGGGGGCGGCCCGTTCTCACTCGGGCCCGGAGAATTCCTGGTCGTTACGGTTCGTTTCGGACCGGCCCCGTCTGGGCAGTACGACTGCACAGTCGACACCGGAGAGGAGTTTTGCTACGACGTGTCGCTGACCGGTCAGGTGTGCGCGACACAGCCCCGACTCTACGTGGACGAAGACGCGATCGGGTCGGGTGACGGTACGTCTTGGGCGAACGCCTATACCGAGCTGCGCGAAGCTTTGGCTGCCGTGGACCTCTGCCCGGGCATCACGGAGATCTGGGTCGCCGAGGGAACGTATACGCCGACAGAACTACCGGACACGCTGGCGAGATTCGAACTTAAAAACAACCTTTCCATCTACGGCGGTTTCAATGGAACGGAATCTACACTGGGAGAACGCGACGTAAGCGCCCACCCGACGATCTTGAGCGGCGAGGTGGGAGCGCCCGGTCAAATCGACAACTGCCATAATGTCGTCTACGCCTTCAACGTCGATGCCACGGCCGTGCTGGACGGATTTACGGTAACCGGCGCTTACAATCCCAACGGAAATGGCGGCGGAATGGTTGTCGAGGGCGGGACTCCAACGATATCCAACGTGACCTTCGAGGCCAACGAGGCCCAGTACGGCGGCGGAATGTACCTCGAGGTTGCCAATGCAATCCTTCTCCAACGGTTGACGTTCGACAGCAACGTCGCGTCGTACTGGGGCGGCGGCCTCTACGCCAACAGATGCACGACAGCGACGTTCACGAACATGTTGTTCTGCGACAACAACGCGGGAGCGAAGGGTGGAGGTTACTACCAGTACCTGTCCCCCGGCACCGTACTCTCGACGGTCGCGTTCTGTGACAACGTAGCGGACAATGGCGGAGCCGTAGGGATTCTCAAAAGTACCGCCTCGCTCACCAACGTTTCGATGTGCGCGAACACTGGCAATGTCGCTGGAGGTGGACTTTATTTCGACATCGGTGGCGGCGGCGATGTTACGAACTCGATTTTGTGGGGGGATACGGCGCCGGTCGGTAACGAGGTGTTCTACGAAATGTTTCTGCTCGGTGTGCCGTTTTCCTACTCGCTCATCGAGAACTGCGGCGGCAGCGGCGCCGGTTGGGACACCGACATCGGCATCGACGGCGGCAACAACATCGAGGGCGACCCGTTGTTTTACTACCCCTGGGACGGCGACCTTCGCATCGGCGCCGGATCGCCGGCTATAGAAGCCGGCGACGGCACCGCCGCTCATCTCACTTCGACCGACCTGGACGGGGAGGCGCGGGTCATCGGCGCTGCGCCCGACATGGGCGCGTACGAATACGCCACACCGACCGGCGTCGGCGGTGACGAGGACCCGACGGTCCCCGACGCGTTTGCGCTGTACCAAAACGTGCCCAACCCGTTCAATCCGACGACGACGATTGCTTACGACGTGCCGGCCGGTGGTGGTCGAGTTAGGCTGGATATTTTCGACGTATCCGGAAGACTCGTCCGCATACTTGTCGATGGGACTCAGACAGAGGGCGTGAAGCGTGCATCCTGGGATGGCCGAAACAACCAGGGCGCTGTTGTCGCGTCCGGAGTCTATTTCTGCCGTATGACAGCGCCCGAGTTCACCCAGACGAGAAAGATGGTGTTACTGCGATAAGCCCCAAGAATCGCAAATGAAGTGATACGACGAGAAAGACCCGCCGGCCTAGTCAACCGGCGGGTCATTTCTGTAGTCGAGATTTTCCCTCATCGGGTATTTGATTGGCTATCCCGCGCCACCACCACCACCGCCGCTTCCCCCACCGCCACCGCCGCTCGCGCCGCCGCCCGTACCCGAAGCGGAGCTCATGGTCGATGACATGGTATTGACCATGCTGCTAAAGCCATCCGCAAGGGCGGATAAATCGCCGGAAGACGAGCCCAGCGCGGCGTGATACCACACCGGCCAGACAGCATGACCGCTCTCATCTACCATCTCAATTCGAGGAAGGAGCTTGTTGTGCATGCCAAAAAGTATGGCCGCGGCCAGGTAGCGACCCCAGTTGCCGGACGAGAGGCTGACCGGTCCGAGCGCCTTGGAGGTGTTCTTGAGATGCGAACGAAAAGCCCGCCACGCTATTACCAACCTCCTACCCTCCGGTGTGTGCCGTTGCAGTGCAACCGATAACACCGCCTGAATCCCACCCATGACCATCGCTGGCACGCCCGCCGCCGTGTCAGTCACAACACTGAGCACAATTCCGCCGACAAGGATGGCGATGCCCACGAGCATATTTAGGACGACCGATCCCACGGCAATCGGTTCGTAGAAGCCGAATGCCTTGCCGTGTTCCTTAACCTGCTTGATCCATTCCATGAACCATTTACGAAATTTACTCCGGTTCTTCGAGGCTGTCCTCTTGACCCCGGACAACGTGAACTCGGAACTCGTTCCGGCCTGGTTCAAAAGAAAATCCAGGAGGTCCTTTTCGTATGCCTCCAGCTCGGAGATCGGTTTCTGTCCAGTGACGAAACGGTAATCGGTCTCTTTTCGTAAGCCTCCAAACCAACTCTTTTTCTCGTGCGTTGTCTCTTCGATCTCGACGTAACCACGGTTGGCGAGATCCAGGAGGGTAGCCACGATCGCCGAAGCACCGACGTTTCTGTTGAACATGAGGCAGGACACGATCGCTGGCGGGTGATCGCTGGGAATTTCACCGGGCACCGCTCTGGACTTGACATCATGTGGTTTGCCGTGGCGTCGAAATAGGACAAACCACATCGCCAACCCGGCCAGACCGAGAATCCACCCAACCGGGCTCAAACGGCCGGCGAGCGCCCGTTGCCGCTCCCGCCGCACGGCCTGCTCTTCGAGGTAACGTTGATGCGCCTCACGCCGCCGATTGGCTTCTTCGGCCCATCGGCTTTCCTCTTCGAAAATGCGCGCTCGCATGGCCAGATCCTGCTCGGGCATCTCCCGAAAGATCGCGGACGGATAGACAATGCGTCCTTCCCAAAAAGTCCGGGCAGGCAGAGGTTGCACACCGAAATGAACCACGCCATCCGCCTGGATATCCACCGTTCCGTGCAACGGACCGTGTGCCCAGGCACGCACGTTCGATATCGAAGCCCCTTGGGGTGCGTATACACGGACCGCCACGTTGCCGATTGGGCGGTCCCAGTCATCGCCGATGAATTTGTAGTACAACACCGCGACGTCGCTGTATCGTTGAATCACACCGGATATCTTGTATTCCAGTTTGAACGTACGCGCTTCGTTCTTCGCCCCGAAGTACCAGGTGACGCGCACGTTGTTGCCTGACTTCGTAACTGAGAACGTGCCTGGTTGTTTGCCCGTCGTATCGATGAAGGGCCGTCCTGCCTCGCTGATGACAACGTCCGAGACCGACTCCCCTCGCTTGAGAGGAATATCGCGGTAAGCAAAAGAAAACGACCCGCTGAAATGGTAGGTAATCTGCTCTTCCACGAGCATCTCACCGTCGGGCCTCGCCTCGGCCTTCACGCGAATGTCGGGAACGCTGTACGATTTCGCCACCGCGTGACTGAGACATATGACCCAGACCAGCGGGAGGAGGGTGAAGATCAGTTTTCGCATGACAGGAGATAACGGTCTTTCGTTTCTTGATTGGCGGGGCACTAAACACAAAATGCCTCGCCCCTAGGTGGCGCCTGTCCCAAGAACCTTTCCCGTAACGAAGATATATTTCAGTGGCGACCCCGGCAGGACTTGAACCTGCAACATCCGGCTTAGAAGGCCGGTGCTCTATCCAGTTGAGCTACGGGGTCGCTTTGCCCTCGCGAACACAATCCTGAAGCCGTTCGCATCGACGTTCACGAAAATTCTTCTCAAGTTAAATCTATACCTTACCCATCTTTCCTACATAAGCCCGCTCTTTAGAAGTCCACTGCTCTATCCTACTGAGCTACAGCCGCGTGCGTAATACTTATAAGAGGCAATCTAAATAATGTAACTCCTCGACCCGGTCAACATGAAAAGCCTTCCGCTTTCTATAAAGACCGGGTTCTTAAAATAAAGGTCAGATTCCTAAACTCATCCTATCTTTTTCCCGGCTCAAAATCAAGCATCCGCACCCCGTTGCAAGGACACCACCCGCAAGCACCACTGCCATTCTCCACGGCCCGAGCAAGCCAATTTCAAGACCCAAATCCCCTATACCCAGCCGCTCCATTTTCTTGTAATATAACGCTTTTCGAGCACAGCCAATCCCAAAGGAGTCGAGCAATGAAATCGATCAAAACATGGATCCTCATCGGTTTGCTATCAATCCCCATAGCAGGTCAATCCGTCTACGCTCAGACGATCAATATCGACACATTTCTCGATCTCGCGCAGCGGAACCACCCTTTTTTCATCAAGGAGGCCATGCAGGCGGAGATCGAAAGGAAAAACCGTCAGCGCTTCCTCGGCGCTCAGGATTGGGTTCTCTCCTCTACACCAACGTATGTCCACCAGAAGCCCATCACCACGAGTGCATTTGCCCCAACGACGCTCGATATCTTCACGGTGGGCGCAACCGCCGAAAAAGCTTACTGGAGGACGGGCGGGCGGTTCTCAGTGGAATGGTCATCACAGGTAACAGACCAGACCATCCCCGACATTATCATCCCGACGATCGGCCGGATCCCGACAGGCCCGTCGCGGTTATACCAGCACGGAATCTCCGTCGCCTATTCGCAGCCCCTGCTTCAAAACAAATGGGGAAGGCTCGATCGGCTGGAATACGAACTCGGGAAATACAACATCGACTTCGCACAGCTCCAGGCGCTCGAAAACCAGGAGAATTTCCTACTCGATTTGAGCATCCGGTTTCTCGATTGGGCCCTGCTTACGGAGCAAATCGAGATCGCCAGGGAGCGCCTGCGCCTGGCGGAAGAGCAGCTCGATCAGACCACCAGAATGCGGCGGGCAAACCTCGTCGATGAAGTGGACGTCCTTCGTGCCGAAGATGCCACACGGATCGCCAAACAAAACATCGTGCTGCTCGAGTCGGGTTGGAAGGCAAAGCAGGCCGAGCTTGCCGTCTTGTCGAAGTCCACCGACCTTTACGGTCAAAGCCCTGAATTCGATCTCTACGCCCTAAAACGACTCCCCACAGCCGATGAAGCCGTCTCGCAGCTGAGGCTAAAATCGCGTCTCCTTCAGGTGCTGTTGGTCCGCAAGCAACAGCTCGAATATCAGCGCGAGGGATTTGTCGAGATCAGCATGCCGCAACTTTTCTTAAACATTGGCGCCGGATTGCAGGAGGGCGAAAACGAATTCGGAGAATCGCTCGGTTTGGACAAGCCCGACATCTTCATTTCACTCGCATTCAGTTACCCACTCGGCAACCGCACCGCTCTCGCCGATATTAAGACGACCGATTCTCAAATCCGCCAGCTCGAAGAAGACATCAAGAGCATCGAACTGGATTTGGAGTCCGCATCGAGGAACCTGCTGATCCAAATAAATGAATTAGAAAAAGTGCTCGCGCTCAATCTCGAACAAATCGAATCGGCCAGGCAAAAAACCGCCGAAGAGCAAAAACTGTACGATCAGGGCCGGGGCCAGCTGACGTTTGTCATTCAAGCGCGGGACAACGAAGAAAACGCAAAACTCACCTACGCGCAAAATGCAAAATTTTATCACGAGTTGATCCTTCAGCACCGCGCGCTTCTGGACGAGCTGTTGCCGTCCGAGTAATCCTTCCCAGTAAAAGGACTTTGGGACGGCTCTGCTCGCACCCGGCACAAAGAAAAAGCACCGCCGGAAAGGCGGCTGCTTTGCAAGTGCTTTACAGCGAAATGATATGGTCGGGGCGGCCGGATTTGAACCGGCGACCCCCTGCTCCCAAGGCAGGTGCGCTAACCGGGCTGCGCTACGCCCCGACCCTTAAAAACCCTCAAATTACTTGCCTTACAAGGCGCTTTCGACTATATTCTCCCTTAGGAAGCACTATATACCCCGGTATTACACGGTTCGCAGACGGTTCGCAAACCACTTTCCACACGGTTCGGAAGAGGATTATCCTTGGCCATACCACCTACGAAACTTACCGAAGTATTCATCCGTGACCTCACGTGCGAAGATAAGCCTTTCGTCGTGCGAGACACAATGATAAAGGGCCTGATGATCGCGGTCAACAAGCATAGCAAGTCGTACAAGGTGCAGCGCGACCTCTGGGTTGGCCAGCGCGGGCGCCGCCGCAAGGTCAAGACCGTGCGCCATACGCTGGGAACGACGCTCGAACTTACGTTGGATGATGCTCGGACCCGCGCCATGGAGGTGATCGCGCAGATCAAGCAGGGCGTCGATCCCAACGCGCCGGCCGTTGCTGAGTCGCGTGCGCAAATGTGGACAGTGCAGCAGATGTTCGACGAGTACGCTGAAGACCTACGTACCCGGGAATGCGCTCAACGCACAATTCTAGACGTGCTCGCGCAGCGCGACCGTTACCTCGCCGATTGGAATACGATACCCATTAGTGAAATAACCCGCACCATGGCACGCGAACGGCATCGCCGCATCTCCACACAACACGGTAAGGCTGCCGCCAACAGCGCGATGCGAGTGTTCAAAGCCGCCTACAACCTGGCGCTGCGGGTGGTGGATGACGTGGACCTCCTGCCGGGCAATCCCGTCCAGGCGGTCACTTTCAACAGGGTGCGCTCCAGCAACCGCGTAATGATGCCCGATGAACTACCTGACTGGTGGAGACGCATTCAAGAGTTGCCCAACCCGTTGCGGCGAACGATGCACACGCTGGGCCTGTTCAGTGGGCTACGCCCCGGCAAGCTGGTGTCGCTCCAACGTGACTGGCTGCGCCTTGATGAGCGAGCTATCTCGATACCGAAAATGAAGTCGGGCGAACCGTTCGATTTACCGCTCTCCAGCTACATGGTGGGATTGGTCCACGAGGCGGTGGGACGGGGTGATGTGTTGTATCCCGGCTCACCGTGGTTGTTCCCTACCCGCAATACGCAGGGGCAGGTGAAGGCCACGACCACGTGGAGGGAACGCACGCTTCCAGGCGAAACCGGGCACATTCTGCGCCATACGTACCGCACTTTAGCCCAGCGAGTGGGCATCAATAAGATAGATGCGCGCCTCCTGCTGGACCACAAGGTTCCCGGCATAGACGGCGTCTACATCCACGAGAAAGCTTTGTTCGACAGGTTGCTGGAGTCGCAGGAGCAGATGACCGCCGCGATCCTCGAACTGATTACCCCGGAACAGTGATATGAGTCCACCTCGGGCACGCAGCGACCGGCGACAATGGATAGTTCGAGTTCTACCTGACTCCCCAAGCGTCACCCTCCTCGGAATGTTCTTCTATGAAAAACCTCCGATCAAACTCTTTTTGTAGTCGGGCTCGTTCCGGTCTTCTATTCGTCCTTCTTACGAGGATAGATACTCAGTAATCGGATTCCGGGCTTCCCAATCTGAGTGACGGACTATCCTATTGATGTCCAAGAACATTCACGGGCTTGCCCAGATGAATCTTTGATAGCGAACTGAACTTATACGCTTCCTTCCGTTGGGGCATGTAGTACAGGGCCTTAAGAAGCTTCGCCGCCACGGCTACCCGCGCCTTTGCCGGGCCGTGTTTTCGACGTAGCTTATCGTAGAAGGCAGCCAATGCGGGATCTTTCCCGGTCGCCTTCTGAGCCGCCTCTACCATCGCCCACTTGATGTATAGGTTGCCTTTTCTCCCCACCGGCCCTTGCCAGAGATGATCCGCACTCTGATGCGTCTTTGGGACGAGACTGCCATAAGAGAGCAGCTTTTTCGCACTTGGGAAACGATCAATGTCGCCGATCTCTGCCAAAAGTAGATACGCGTTCTTCACGCCGATTCCAGGTGCCGTCATCAGAAGTCTCGCTCGAGGATCCGCTTGCGTTGTCTTCCTAATCTCACGAGTCACGTCTTTCTCCAAATCATCCGCCCAATCATGCAGCTGCAAGTAACCTTTTAGAACTACCTGGTAGGTTCCCCTCAGTTCTAGGCTTTTCAAGAACTGCCGACCCCGCATGCCAAAGAGATCACTATAGGGATGAAACACGCCGACTTTGTCCAGTAATGCATGTATTCTGTCCCGAACTCCCGTACGAATCACGACCAGTGAAATGCGGTATCGATAGAGTTCTCGTCGGTCGCGCACTTCTCTAGGAGGGATGTAGGATGTCGGTAGAAATCCCGTTCGCCTTAACTGAGCCAAGGTATGCGCGTCTACTTTATCTGTTTTGATCTTCGCTTCGGCAATGAGCCGAACCCTGCTTGGATTCGCTGGGGCCACATCACCGTATTCCTCCAAAAGCTCGTAGAGCCACTACCAGTTGCGCGTGGATTCGATCGTAATCGTCATGGGTTTCGGTAGGTGAGAAAAATATTCTTGAATCGCAGCTTTATCAGAATGGTACACCTTTCGTGCATCGACTGTCGTCCCCTCTCCATCCATCACCTCCAGCCGTGAGAAATGCTTGTGAACATCCAAGCCGACATGTAACATTCTTCATACCTCCTGTGTCCAGTTTGCGCTGTACCTTCGGGGGACAAATCGACGTTACAGCTTCACAGGAGGTTTTTCATGAGTATCTGAGTTTTTTGGGGCGTTTCGAGAGAGCAAAACTGTGTTAACCGGAGGGCGCTAGCTTCCGCCCAAACAGAAACCGGCCCAACATGTCCATCATCGCGCGCCCGCTTTATTCGATGCGTCAGGGTGGGTCAAATACGCTTGGCTGAAAAATAATTGTCGCTTGCAACTATTATTAATCGAATCTGTATAATTAATATTTCCAATCCTGAAGCTAAAATCCTAAATGGGAGGCATTATGAATCAGTGGGCAAAGGTATTATTGGTCGCCGGTCTAGTGCTTTCGGGATCACGAGACGCCCCCGCCCAGAATTGTCCGATCATAGAAGACAGTGCATCAACGCCCGCCGCGAAGACACCCGTGGGAACAGACGAAAATCGTTTTTTATACACGCTTCCACAGGGCCATTGGCTGGAAACGCTTTTACCCCAATTGGTCGGTGCGTCAGAGGGAGATTCCGCCGTTTTCGAGGATATCCTGTCGTTGTACGAAGAGTACGAGATAGTGCACGTGGCGGAACGGCACTGGAACATGACGGACTACAAGTTCCGCGTAGCACTGATCAACCACCCCCGATTTGCGGAGGTTGTCGATGACATCTTGATAGAAAGTGGAAATTACTTGTATCAGGATTTGCTGGATAAATACATCCTCGACCTGGCAAATGTCCCCGAAGATCAGCTCTGCAAAGTCTGGCGTGACACCGTATTGCCTACGGGCGTGTGGGACGCGACGATTTACAGAGAATTTGTCCACAAAGTGCGCGAAGTGAATGAAAAACTCCCCCGTGATCAACGCGTAAGATTGATTGCGGCGGAGCCTCCTATAGACTGGTCCAATGTGCATACGGCCGACCAAGCTTCGCGGTTCTTTTCCCAACGCTGCACGCATGCCTCTCGCGTCGTGGAAACGGAAGTATTGAATAAAAACCGGAAGGCTCTGATCATTTATGGCGGCGCCCATTTCTACCGTTCCAGTAACGTTGTGCCCGAGCCCGGTAGAATGCGTGCAAGTCTGGAGAAGCGGATGCGCGGCGGCCGGCTGTTTACAATACAGCCGCTGAGCGGCGACGATGAATTCTCACGTAATTATCAAAGTCTGGCGAGTCCGGACAGCTTACCCTCTTTCCTGCGCGTCCGCGGATCAAGGCTGGCTTTGCTACGGGGGACGTTGTTCTTCACAGAAGCCGATGGTTCACTGGCGGGTTTCACCGACGGGATTCTTTATTTTGGCCAGAATCCTGACTCAGTCGCCGTCTACGATCCGTTAGCCGCAGAAGACGACGCCTATCAAGAGGAACTAAAGCGTCGGAAGTCGATTTTCGATTCGATTTACGAATGCGCTTCCCCGTCCGGAACCGATTGATCTCTCGAGACAATAGCAAGTATCGTAACGGTGCAAAGACAAATGACAATGGGATCTTGAAAGTATTAGTGATTGCCGTGACCGACCGATGGCGATCGAGAGAGCGTGTTGCATGATTGATTGTCATGAGGAGCGACCGAGGAGGATTGCTCGACGGTCCAGGAGGTTACTTCGATGAGACAGGCGACATTTCTACTTTTTGTTTCGTGTGTAAGTTTCATGTTCAGCGGTGTAACAGCTGGCATGGATCTGTCTAACGAATTGATGATATTAAAGCCCATGGTGGGGAACAAGTGGGTTGGCAAAATTGAAGCACTGGATGGTAGTGGATATCTTGATATAGTCCGAGAATACAAAGTCATTCTCGATGGTAAAGCGATAAGGATATCGAACTACTGCCGTGAGCTCGATAATTATAGTGAGGGATTGATTTATTGGGATTCTACAGAGAAGAAAATCAGGTTGACGACGATCAACAACAAAGGAACTTCACAAAATGCGTATGTTTCCGAAGAAGATGGCAGAATTCTTTTTCATGGTTCGATTAGTTTTACCTCAAGAAGTCTTGAATTCAAGAACTATTTTGAGTTTCCAGGTGAGGGAAAAATGATAGACAGATGGTACCGTTATGAAGATGACAAGTGGCAAGCCGGGCACACGGTGGAATTGACTGTCGAGAAATGATCTGACCTCCTGAGATCGGCCCACATCGTCAACGGTAATCTTGCTACGATGGACTTTCCGACGGCTTAAGGATTAAAGTGTTTGAGTACCGACCAGGGTTGGCTCCCCGCCTCGTATCTGTGCTCTGAAGAACTTTCAAGGTGCTGAACCAGCCGACTATTCTATGGCCAGTACGCCTGACTTCAAGCAGTGGGAGATGTGGAATCCTTGAAACCGGTACGCACGTTCTCTCACCGGAAATTCCGAAGAGGGTCCCGAACGACATTGGCTCCCCGGAACATACGGTATCACGAACTCTGCAGATATTTCTCAATCGGTCTAAATGTCAACCAGTTACTCAGCCCAAGACCTATCGGAATCCGGTCATTCTGGCAGTGGAATGGCAGCGGATGCTTGAATCACGAAAAGTGGCCACAAGGGCTGATTTGGCCCGGCTATTCGGAATCTCCCGAGCGAGAGTGACCCAGATTCTCCGTCTCCTTAAGCTCGATCCCGAGGTGATCGAATCGCTGGCTATCCTCGGCGATCCGCTTCCCTCTCCTATGATAACCGAACATCAGCTTCGATCACTTGTAAATCTTGCATTGGAGGAACAACAGCACTGGCTAGGGAGTATGGAGCGCCCCTTCTTCAAAGAAAAAACCTCAGAATAGTCAGATGTCATCGGTCGATTTAAAACCGTCCACTTGGGGGCGCTTTAAAACCGGCCAAGATTCTGGTTACTTCTCTCCTTTATCACGAT
>JABAOC010000733.1_pt8 | contig 19130 bp, 12 predicted proteins | sample 7062161 | NCBI WGS metagenome assembly JABAOC01 (sample SAMN14538625, study PRJNA623070) | marine sediment metagenome | biome: marine biome [ENVO:00000428]; feature: marine pelagic biome [ENVO:01000023]; material: deep marine sediment [ENVO:00002113] | place: India: Gulf of Khambhat ... | reverse complement strand
CGCTCTATGGCTCCCGGCAGCAACGGTGTGTGGCCGCCGCCCTCGTAGAGGTACCACTCGAACTCCGGCTCGCCGCGTCCCAGTCCGACCATGACATCAATCAGCCGCTCCGCTTCGCCGACTGGTACGGTCTCGTCGGCTGTACCGTGGTGCACCTGAAGCTGGGGGAGGCGCTCGGCGAAGAGGACCGGCGAGCGGCGAATCAGTTCCGGGCGCACGTCGGCGATCGTCAGCACACCGTTCTTCAAGGGCTGGATGAACTCATCGTTCAGGAACTCGAGCGCCGGCAGGTCGCGGAGGCTGTCGCCCAGAGCTTCCTCGACGACCTCCTGAACGAAGGGGCCGAAGAAGTCGGTCGGCCCGAAGAACTCTACTACTACATCGATCTGCGGTTCGCGCTCGGCCATGAGAAGCCCTACGCAGGCTCCGCGGCTGAAGCCAACCACGCCGATCCGTTCGGCGTCTGCTTCCGGGACTGTGGCCGCGACCACGTTGAGCAACGCGAGCGCGTCGTCGACGTCCCGGTCCCAGGGGCTTGCAGGACCGCCGGATAGGTATGTCGTGCCCTCGAAGATCAGCGGCTCGGCTCGGAAGGAAGGTGCCACGAAGACGAAGCTCTGCACATCGCTGGCCAGCAGGAGCGGTAGTAGTGACAGGGTCTCGTCGATGCTGACACCATGGTCACCACCGTGAGCGTAGACGAGGACCGGCAGGCTGCCGGGCTGGGCGCCGGCGGGGACCATAATGGCACCGTGGTGGAGCACGCCATCCACGGTGTGAGAGACGACGCGCACCTGCACGTCGACTCCGCCGACGTTCAGGTCGGCGGACGCGACCTCCTGGTAGTTTTGCGCCGACACGTCACGGCTCGACCACTCGTCCGCGATGGCGTCGATCTCGGCCTGGCTGGGCTCGGCGAATAGTAAGGTGAGATTGACACCTTCGACGATGTGATCCTCGGGTCCAGTCGCGTCGTCGCAGGCTGAGAGTGCCAGCAAGGTGGTGGCTGCGATTAAGAGGCTGAGTGGGCTCGTACGTCTTCTCGTAGTAATCACGACATCCCTCGTCTGAGTTGACTACACAATCGCTCCCCGGGAGCGTCCCCGCAATCGTCCGTTTGACGATCCGGTGATTTGGGTCGGCTAGGGTTCGGGCTAGGGATGACGATAATGCCAACGATAACGATGGCGATGGGGATGGGGAGGGGGAGTTGATCGGCCGGGCGCTGCGGGCGCGGCCGTTGGCTCTGGGGGCACTGGCACTCGTCGCCGGACTTGTACTCGGGCTCCGCGGTGCCGATCTGGCCCTGCCTTCCGTCGCGTTTCTGGCCATCGCGGCGGCGTTGGGGGCGGTACTACTCGACCGGCGCGGGCTGCTGATCTCCTCCGCGTTGCTCGGAATCTCGGTGGGGGGCATAGCCATCGGGTTGAGTGCGGAAACGCGCGCGGCGCGGGACTGTCGGGCGAGCTGGGGATCGGGCGCGCGGGTATCGCTGACTGCCATCGCCATCGGCTACCTACCGGCCGGTGAGCGGGGGAGCGTGCGCGTGCGGCCGACGGGCCCGTCGGAGCAGGACGGTTGCGAATGGAGCGGCGCGGTTCGGGTCTGGGGCGAGGGGCCGCTGCGGCCGGGTTCTGTTTACAGGGTCGAGGGGGCCTGGCAGCCGAGCTTGAGGCCCGGTCGCTGGCCACGACCGCCGGATCGCCGAGGGTGGATCGCAGCGCGCAGCATAGCGGTTCTGGAAGAGGCGGGTTCCGGCCGCCATCCCTTCCTCCTCGCACGCGGCCTGTTGGCCGAGAAACTGTGGGCTCTCTATCCGCGACGTTGGGCACCGCTGGCCCAGGCCCTGGTGCTGGGGCAGCGCGAGACGATCGACCCTGAGGTCTCAAGGCGGATCGCCCGGGCCGGGCTCGCCCACCTGCTCGCGATATCGGGCCTTCACGTTGGGCTGTTGGCGGGGTCGATCTTCGCGCTCGCCCGGATCGCGCGGGCGCCTGCCCGCTCGGCCTACGTGATCACCGTCGCCGGCAGCTTCGCCTACGTGCTGCTCATCGGTGCGCCGGCGTCTGCGGTGCGTGCGGGGCTCATGGTCTTCCTCTGGACGCTCACGCGGCTCGCCGCGCGCGCCTCATCGGCGTTCGATGTCCTGGGGCTGGCCGCGCTGCTCTTGCTGTTGGTGCGGCCGTGGAGCGCTCTGGAGCCCGGCTTCCAGCTCTCCTTCGCCGGCGCCGCAGCAGTCGGCTACGTACGCGCCGAGTCGCGACGATTGGAGTGGCTCAGGGAGCGGTCCGGCGTCGTGAGGGGCATCGTCATGGGTGTATTCGCCAGCGCGGCGACCGTGCTGCTCATCGCGCCGATTACCGCGGCCTACTTCGGGCGCGTCACGCCGGCGGCAATAGTCGGCAATCTCGCCGCAGTGCCGCTGCTGATGCTGGCAATGCCGGCACTCTTCCTGTCAGCGCTTCTATCTCCGTGGCCGGCGCTAGCGTCTTGGCCGGGGTACGCAGCAGTGACGGCTCTGCATGCGATCGATGCGCTGGCCCGGGTGCTGAGCGAGATCCGGTGGGGGTCGCTGGAGATCGCGCGGCCTGCACTGCTGCCGTCGCTGGCCTACGTCTGCCTGCTGGTGCTCGGGGCGCACGCCCTGTACGGCGCCTGGCAGCGCCGTCGCTTCATCCTGGCGCTGGGGCTCTTGGCAGCAATCGCCTTGGCCTGGCCCGCGGTCCGGGCGCGTATTCCGATGGACCATCTGAGCGTTTACGTCCTGGATGTGGGGCAGGGGGACGCCATCGCCATCGCGACGCCGCGACGTCACTGGCTGCTGGTTGATGCAGGCCCGAGGTCGGGCAAGTTCGACGCAGGAGCACGACGCGTCGTGCCCTTTTTGCGCGAGCAGGGCGCACGTCGGCTGGTCGCCTGGCTGGCGAGCCATCCCGATCTCGATCACGTGGGTGGAGCGCCGGCGCTGTTAACTTCGACCGAAGTCGATCGCGTTATTGGCTCGGCTCGGATAACCGGCCAGCGGGGACAACTCGACGTACTGCGCTGGCTCGCGGACCACGGCAGCGGTTGGCTCGCCGCCGACGCGGGCGACACGCTGAGCGTCGATGAAGTGAGGCTCATCTTCCTTCACCCCGGACGGGTCGAGCCGGATAAGGAGGAGGCGTCCAATGCTTATAGCCTCGTCTTTCGGCTCGAGTACGGCGACTTCCGCATGCTGTTCACCGGTGATGCGCCGGGTCAGGTCGAAGATCGGCTCAGCGACGAAGATGCCGACGCTGTTCGCGCTCAGGTTCTGAAGGTTTCTCACCACGGCAGTGGCTCTTCCACGTCACGCCACTTCCTCGCGAGCGTTCAGCCCGAGTTGGCCGTTATCTCCGTCGGCCGCCGCAACCTCTACGGCCACCCGTCGCCCCGCGTACTATTACGGCTCGCGGCTCGCGGCATCCCAACGCGCCGCACCGACCGGGAAGGGACGCTGGTAATCGATGCCCGGCAAGATGGGTCGTGGAGCGTGCGCTCGGCAGCGGAGGGACGCTGGTAGACCCGCATCGAGCTAGAAATCCGGCCGAAGCACCCAGAGTCCGGTGTTCATGTCCGAGACGTAAATCAGGCCCTCGTCTAGCTGCGGTGCCCAAGTACAGGTTTCTGTGCTGGCGACACAGCGCGCTCCCGCTCCGTACTGTATGCCTGTGATCTCGCGTCCTTGTCGGTCGAGTTCGCCCAGCAGCTCGCCACTCACGTCTAACGCGCGGAGTCCAGCCTCGTACCACGCGGCGTAGAGAATCGTCTGCTCCTCATCGACCCAGAAATTGTGGGGCGTTGCTCCCGAGACACGGAAAGTCGCGATCTCGGTCGGGTTCTCGAGATCACTTGCATCCACTACGTGCACTATTCCTGGCGCCTGAAAGTCCTCCTCACCAACGAAGACATACCCTGTGGCGGGCCAGTACCAGGCGTTGTGCGTCTGACCGCCTGCGGTCCGGATTCGACTTACCTCCACAGGGTTTGACGGCGAACCGCCGCTGATCCCGTTCCCCACATCGAGGATCACCAGGCCGGCGTCCCAGTGCGACAAGAATGCGAGCCCAGCGCGAACGTAGATGTCGTGCAGGAAACTCGATCCGGCGTAATAGCGTCCGACGAGGCGAGGGGCACTCGGGTTGGAGATGTCTATGACGCGCAGGCCGTTCCCCGATCCATCAACGGCCGCGTAGACGTAGTCGCCATCGATCCAGACGTTGTGGACCCCCGATTCCAACTCACTCGTGAAGCGCGTAATCACATTCGGGTGGGCCGGATTACTGAGGTCGAGTAGGGTGATTCCGTTAAGCCCGTCGGATGACCCCTCATGGGTGATCACAGCGATCATTCCATCGTCGCGGACCTTCACGTCGTTCACGACGATGGCGTCCACCACGACAGACTCCACCAGCGCGGGCGCGCCGGGTGCCGTCAGGTCCCACACGTGCAGGCGGTCTCCGCAGATGCTGCCCCGGCATTGCCACGTACCCGTATAGGCGAAGGTCCCGTGCACCCAGAGGTCAGATGTAAAACGGCTTAGCGGGGTCCCCGACCCAACGACCTCGAACCTTGCATCAGGGCCGTGCCCGCTGCCGGCTCCCCGCTCGGCAATCGCAATCGTCAGCGTGTCGGCCAGCCGCCCCAGGCTCGCCACGATACGCGCCGTGCCCGGCGTGTAGCCGACGAACCGACCTGCGGCGGTTATCGCGCCTGCTGAAGGGGGGAGGACCGACCAGTTCACCGTGACCCCGCCAACCGGGCCACCGGTGGTATCGCGGATCTCCGCCACGAATCCCACCACGTCGCCCTGGCGCGGCGCTGGCGACCCCTCCGAGATCGTCACGCTGGCGATATCGGATGGTGGCTCGCCGCCGTCCGGGTCGGTCAGGCCACCTCCGCAGCCAGCTGCGGCGAGCGCGAGCCAGGGAGCCGCCAACAATGCGATGTGAGTTGCGTATCTGGGCATCCTGTTATCTCTGCTGGAGTGAACGTCTTGCACAGACTGCGATTGGGGCCCGGGACTTCGGCGGCCCCCTAGGACCAACAAAAAAAGAGGCAGGAGGTTTCAGCGGTTAGGCCCGGTGGCTTCAGAACGCTCTGTGTTGGTCGAAGCGTCTAACAGGTAACGTGCTTTGGCTGCAGGGATTTAGGGGTTTGGCTGGGCCGGGCGGCGGGAACTGCTCGGCCGCCATCTGGAGTTAGTGCGGGGGAGAGAGGCTTCCGGGGGGTATTCCGAGAGGCCTCCAGTGCGGTGCACGAATTCTGGATGGAAGACAGGGGTGAAGGGTTGTCGATCCTGTCGCGCGGCGTGGCGGTTCCGATCCTGACTATCTCGGGTCTCGTGCTCGGTGCGACGCAGGTGTCGGTTCATCTGAGTAGGCGTGGTTCGCCAGCACGTGCGGACGCGCTGCAGCGCCAGCGTGTGGATAGTGGTTATGCGATTCGAGAGGCGCCACCGGGCTGGCCGTTCTATTTCACGCGAGCCGTGTACTCGGGAAACCGCTCGGGTTGGTATAGCAGTTGGAGCGTCGATTTCCCAAAGGCTGATCGTCAGTTCATCATCGGGGTCCGGCGGCTAACCAACATCGATGCGTACGAGTTCGAGAACCCGATCCAGCTCGATGACCCGAACTTGCGCCGTTATCCGTTTCTCTACGCGCTCGAGGTGGGCTATATGTCGCTCACCCCGTCGGAGGTGCGGGGTCTGCGCGACTACCTACTGGCCGGCGGTTTTCTGGTTATCGACGACTTTTGGGGAACATACGAGTGGCGGAACTTCGAGGCGCAGATGCGACGGGTGCTGCCGGACCACGGGATCGTCGACCTGCCGCGAGATCATCCGTTGCTGAGCACGTTCTACGAGGTGGATGAGATCGTTCAGGTGCCAAACGTGGGGCAGGGGGTCCGGGGCGGTCCGACGTTCGAACGGGACGGCTACGTGCCAATGCTGAAGGGGATCTTCGACGAGGCGGGCCGTCTGATGGTGGTCATCAACTGGAATACGGACCTCGGTGATGCCTGGGAGTGGGCCGATCATCCGTACTATCCGCTGAGGTTCTCGAACTACGCCTACCAGTTGGGGATCAACATGATCATCTACGGTATGAGCCACTAAATGGCCGCGATCTTCGAGTCGGTGTTCGAATTCCTGTTCAAGTATCGCCTGCTGGTCTTTGAGAGGGGAGATCTCGCGTTCGCCACGCCGTGGCCGACGTGGGCCCTGGTTCTGGGAATCGCGATCGCCGTCGGTCTGACTTTCTATACGTACACCCGCGCCACCTCCGGCGGTCGGCGCGACGCCGTAGTGCTGGCCGCGCTCCGAGTTCTGGTCCTGGGGCTGCTCCTCTTCTCACTCTCGAGACCCAGCCTGCTCATCCCGACCGTCGTCCCGCAACGCAACTTCCTCGGGATACTTATCGACGATTCGAGGAGCATGCAGATTGCCGACCGCGACGAGGTGCCGCGCAATCGGTTCGTCGCGGAGGCTTTCGGCGCCCCGGACAGCACGCTGCGAGCGGCGCTGGCCGATCGCTTCCTGTTGCGATTCTTCCGCTTCTCCGGAAGCGCCGAGCGCATAGACGATCTGTCTCGGCTTACCGGCGTCGGCGATCGCACGGACCTGGGGCAAGCACTGGACCTGGCGCGTCGTGAGCTGGCAGCGGTGCCGCTGGCCGGCCTGGTCCTGGTGACCGATGGGGCGGACAACTCGGAGAGCTCTTTGACGGAGGCGCTGTTATCGCTCGAGGCGAATTCGGTCCCCGTCTACACGGTGGGGCTGGGCCAGGAGCGCTTCGCTAGGGACATCCAGCTGAGCCGGGTCGTGGCGCCGCGCAGCGTACTGCTCGGCTCTACGCTGGTCGTCGACGTGGTTCTCGAGCAGGTTGGCTTCGGCCGTCAGACGGTCGAGGTCCAGGTGGAGGATGACGGCCGGATCGTCGCCTCGGAGGAGGTGAGGTTTCCCGCTGACGGCGAGTCGGCGACCGTGCGTGTGCAATTCACGACGACCGAGAGCGGAGTGCGCAAGTTCCGGTTCCGAGTGCCGCCGCAGCCAGGCGAGCAGGTTGACCGGAACAACGAGCAGGAAGCCCTGATCGTGGTGGAGGATAAGCGCGAGCGGATCCTCTACTTCGAGGGCGAGCCGCGCTTCGAGGTGAAGTTCCTGCGCCGTGCGGTGAGCGACGATGAGAACGTTCAGGTGGTCACACTGCTGCGCACAGCGGAGAACAAGTTCCTGCGACTCGACGTCGACGATTCGGAAGAGCTTGCCGCTGGGTTCCCGAGGACGCGGGAAGAGCTTTTCGCCTACCGGGGCCTGATACTCGGCAGCGTCGAAGCGAGCTTCTTCTCCCACGACCAGCTGCGCATGATCGAGGAGTTCGTCGGCCAACGCGGAGGCGGCCTCCTGGTACTCGGAAGCCGCCACTCGTTCGGGCGCGGCGGCTATTCCGGGACCCCGCTGGCCGACGTCCTCCCGGTCGTACTGCCCGCCGCCGGAGGCCCGAGCACAGAGTCGTTCTACGCCGAGCTCCAGGTCGAGCCCACCCGCTTCGGCCTTACGCACCCTGCGACGCGGATCGCCGACACCGCCGAGGAATCGGCCGAGCGCTGGCGCAGGCTGCCTCCCGTGTCGGCTGTGAACCCGATCAACGAGTTGAAGCCCGGAGCCAGCAATCTGCTTACCGGCAGATCGCCTGACCTGGAAGACCCGGCGATCGTGCTGGCCTATCAGCGCTACGGGCGCGGCAAGGCTTTGGCGCTGCCGGTCCAGGATTCCTGGATGTGGCAGATGCATGCCGACGTCCCACTCGACGACATGACGCACGAGATCTTCTGGCGACAGCTCTTGCGCTGGTTGGTGAGCTACGTGCCCGATCCGGTCAGTGTCACCACCGCACAGGATCGTGTTAACCCCGGCGAACCGGTGGCGCTCACCGCGGAAGTCGAGGATCAGACCTATTTGAGCGTGAACAACGCCGAGGTCGTGGCCCGGGTGACGGCGCCGTCGGGTGCCCTGAGCGAGATCCCGATGGAATGGGCGGTCGACGCCGACGGCGAGTACGCGGCCAGCTTCGTCCCCGATGAGCGGGGAATCCACGAGATAAACGTAGTCGCGCTCGAGGACGGCGAGTTCCTCGGCGAGCATACAGCCTACGTGAGCGCCGAAGAGCTGCCCACCGAGTATTTCGATGCAGAGATGCGCGCGCCGACCCTGCAGCGGATCGCCGAGGAAACGGGCGGCCGGTTCTACACCCCCGCGAATGTGGCCATGTTGCCGGAGGACGTGAGCTTCACGGAGAGCGGCACTACCGTGATCGAGGAGCGAGAGCTCTGGGATATGCCCATCATCTTCCTGCTGCTGCTCGCCGTCGTGGGCAGCGAGTGGGCTTACCGGAAGTACAGGGGGCTGGTGTGAGGTCGATCGCCGTGCTCCTCGGGTTGGCCTGGCTTGCCGTTCCCGCAGCGGCACAGACCCATCTGATCGTTATCACCGGGTTGAGCGGCGAACCGCGTTACGCAGCTATCTTTCACGAGTGGGCGACGACTCTGATCGACGCGGCCTCAGGGCGTTGGGGCGTGCCGGAGTCGAACGTGTTCTACTTGGCCGAGAGGGTCGAGACCGATCCGAGTCGGATCTCGGCGCGCTCGACGCGCGAGAACATCGAGAACACGCTCAGGGATTTGGCGGGTCGCGCCGGGCCCGACGATAAGATCTTCGTTCTGCTCATCGGGCACGGCAGTATGCGGGACGGCGAGTCTCGCTTCAACCTGCCGGGCCCCGACATGACGCCGGCCGACTTTGACGCGCTTCTCGCAGCCTTCCCGACTCAGGGGATCGTCTTCGTTAACGCGGCGAGCGCGAGCGGCGAGTTCATCGCACAGCTCTCGGGCGAGCGGCGCACTATCATCACCGCCACACGTAGCGGGTCAGAACGCAACCAGACCACCTTCGCGGCCTATTTCGTCGAGGCGTTCGCCGGCGATGGGGCCGACGTCGACAAGAATGAGCGCGTTTCGGCTCTTGAGGCGTTCAACTACGCTCGACGTGAGGTCGCCCGCGTCTACGAGTCGGACGGACGCCTGCTGACCGAGCACGCTCTGCTCGATGACAACGGCGATGGGGAAGGGAGCAGCGAGCCCGGCCCACAGGAGGCGGACGGACGCCTGGCGCGCACCCTGTTCCTGAGTGGCGGGACGGCGAGCGTGGCCTCGGGTGCGCTGCCGTCGGACCCCAGGCTGGTTGCCCTCTACGAGGAGAAGCGGCGGCTCGAGGAACAGGTCGCAGCGCTGCGGCTGCGAAAGGACGAGTTGGACCCGGAGGTCTACGAGCGCGAGTTGGAAGAGCTGCTGGTAGAGCTGGCGCTGAATACGAGGTCGATCCGCGAGCTGGAGGAGAAAGGTCAGTGATCCGCACCGTGCTTGGCGTCACACTGTCTTTGGCCGTGCTGGTCTCGGTCGGCTACAACGGCGGCTTCGCCCAAGGAACGATGGCAGACGCCGAGACGGCGCTACGTACCGGGCGCTACGACGATGCGATCTCCGCCTTCAGGGGTCTGGTCCGCCGCGATCCGGCTGCTCCGCGGAGCGCGCGGGGCCTGATCGGCGCTTTAGCCGAGGTCGGGCGCTACGGTGAGGCGGAAGATGCGGCGCGTCGGTACCTCGAATCGGCTCCGAGTTCGCCGGAGGTCTGGAACGCCCTGGGCGAGGTGCTCTACCTGGTGGGCAGGATAGAGCAAGCGGCCGACGCGTTCGCCAGGGCGATGAACGAAGGCGCCAGCGATTCACTCGACGCGCGCCTCAACCTCGCCGTGCTGCGCTGGGAGCGTGGGGAGCGTGAGGCGGCGCTGCGCGAGTTCGACGGCTTCATCGATGTCTACAACCGGAGCCGGGGCCAGGATCTCTCTTCCGAGGAGCTCGCCACCGTCGGTAGCGCCGTGCAGTATCTCGGGATCATCGACTACGATTACTCCAGGGACGCGTTGCGGGCTTACGAAGAGGCGATCGCGCGAGATCCCCGCAACCTGGAGCCGCGAATCAAGATCGGCGAGCTACTACTTGAGAAATACAACAGCGCTGAGGCGGCGCCGGCCTTCGCGGACGTCCTCGAGCTCAATCCCTCACACCCGAGGGCGCTGCTTGGGCGGGCGCGCACGCTGCGCTTCGATGGCCGGCCCGGAGCGTTGCAGCTCGTGGACCGCAGCCTCGCGGTCAACCCGAATTTCGTTCCGGCACGCGCATTCCGCGCCGAGTTGTTGCTCGAGGCGGAGGGCTACGAGGCGGCGGCGCGGGAAGCCGAGCGCGCGCTCGCTGTGAACCCCAACTCGCTGGAAGCCCTCGCCGTGCTGGCGGCGGCGCGCTACCTGCGGGGCGATCACGATGGTTACGAGGAAGCGCGAGATCGGGCGCTGGCGCTCAACCCCCGGTTTGCGGGTCTGCACAATACGTTGGCCGAGCTGAGCGCGCGGAACCGGCTTTACTTCGAGGCAGTGGAGTTCGCGGGTCGGGCGTTGGAGCTCGACCCGAAGTCGTGGCGCGGTTTTGGGTTGCTGGGCATCAACCAGCTCCGCATCGGGATGATTGAGGAGGGGAGGGCGAACCTCGAGACCGCGTTCGCCGGTGATCCGTTCGACGTCTGGACGAAGAATACGCTCGACCTGCTGGACACGTTCGAGGAATACGATGAGGCACGGACGGAACGGTTCCTCGTCACGATAGATGGCAAAGAATCCGAGCTGCTGTCGCTCTACTTCGCCGAGTTGGCCGAGGAAGCCTACGATCGTTTGGCGATGCGCTACGGCTTCCGGCCGCGGACACCGGTGCGCGTCGAGGTTTATCGCAGTCACGCCGACTTCTCGGTCCGCACCGTCGGTCTGGTGGGCTTGGGCGCCCTCGGGGTGAGCTTCGGCCCCGTCATCGCGATGGACTCGCCGTCGGCCCGCGACGCCGGCGAGTTCAATTGGGGTTCGACCTTCTGGCACGAGCTGGCCCACACGTTCCACCTGAGTATGAGCGAGCATAGGGTGCCTCGCTGGTTCTCCGAGGGTCTGGCCGTCTATGAAGAGCGCCGCGCCAGGCCGNNCTGCTGGCGGTGGGCGAGCTGAACAATGGTTTCGCGCGGCCGGCGTTTCCCGAGCAGCTGATGTTCTCGTACTACGAGGCATCCCTCGTCGTCGAGTTCATCGAGCGAGAATTGGGTGCTCAGGCGCTGATCGACATGTTGAGCGCTTTCCGGGACGGTGCCGGTACGGCCGAGGCGTTCGAGCGCGTGCTGAACGTCGGTGTCGATGAGTTCAACGATCGGTTCTTCGAGCACTTCGAGGAGCGGTTCGCCGGGCCGCTTGCGGCGCTGCGACCGGACAGGCAACTGGAGCACGGTGAGCGGCCGGACCGTGATGATCTGGAAAGGTGGGTTCGCGAAGATCCCGAAGATTTCCGCTCACAGCTGATTCTCGGGCGTATCCTGCTGGAGGAGGGTGCAATCGACGAAGCGGTGACCCACCTCGAGCTTGCGAAGGCGCTCTTCCCCCGGTATGCGGGACCGGCCAGCCCCTACTGGCACCTGGCGCAGGCCCATAAACAGCGCGGCGCGTTGACTGAGGCGGCGGCGGAGCTCGACGCGCTGACGGCGATCAACGGGCGCGACTATCGAGCGAACCTCGAGCTGGCCGAGCTACGCGAGGCATTGGGCGACTCAGCGGCTGCGGCCGCCGCGCTGGAGCGCCTGAACTACATCTATCCCTACGACATGAGCCTGCACGCGCGGCTCGCCGGGCTCTACTCCGGGCTCGGCGAGCACGCGAAGGCGATCCGTGAGCGGAAGGCCGTTCTGGCGCTGGATCCGGTGGATCGGGCGGAGGCTACCTACCAGCTGGCACGCGCCTATCTCGACGCGGGTGACCTGAGCCTGGCGCGCCGCACAGTGCTCCGCGCACTCGAGGACGCGCCCAGCTTTGAGGCGGCGCAGGAGCTGCTGCTCGAGATACGGGCCAGGGGCAGCGGAGGCGGAACGTGAGTAGGCGCGTGGCTTGGACATTATTGCTGGGGCTGCTGACCATTCTGCTGGCCGAGCCGTTGGCGGCGCAGTCACGCCGGATGCGCGAGGGTGCGCGAGGCGCCCAGGGCATCGATTTCGATGAGTTCAACATCTCGTACAACGGGCGATTCTCGTTCGTGAGGCTGCGCTTCGACCCGCTTCCCGAGTACGGCGGTCGCGGCTGGGGCGGCCGCGACCTGAAATGGGATCACGATTACCCGCGCGCCGAGCGACACTTCACGAAGATACTCGACGAGATCACATCGATCGGTCCGAACTTCGATGGCAGCGTCATCCTGAGCGTCGACGACCCGGAGCTCTTCAGGTATCCGGTCGCCTATATGTCGGAGCCGGGTTTCTGGACGCTTACGGTGGAGGAGGCCGCGAGCCTGCGCGATTACCTGCTCAAGGGTGGTTTCGTGATTTTCGACGACTTCGCGAGCCGCCACTGGTTCAACTTCGAGGATCGGATGCTCGAAGTGCTACCGGAGGCACGCATCGTGGAGTTGGATGCGTCGCACCCGATCTTTCATTCGTTCTTCGAGATCAACTCGCTCGATCATACGCACCCGTACTACGGACTGAGGTCCGAGTTCTACGGCATCTTCGAGGACAACGACCCTGAAAAGCGACTCATGGTGATCGTGAACTACAACAACGACATCGGTGAGTCGTGGGAATGGTCGGACACGGGGTATATCCCCATAGAACTTTCAAACGAGGCGTACAAGCTGGGTGTCAACTACATCGTCTACGCGATGACGCACTAGGGTCGGTGTGCGGTATACAGTGCGTCGGTGCCGCGCTGCCGAACAGCTCACCGCTCACGGCACATTGCATACCGCATGCCGGACACGGAGGAAGGAACAAAGAGATGGCAACCGATAACAAAACGGCACTGGACGAGCAGGACGACATCGCCCTCGCCGAGCGGATGCAGGAGGCCTACAAGCGAATCATGGGCGAGCTGCACAAGCTGATCGTCGGCCAGGACGAGGTCATCGAGCAGGTGCTGCTCTCACTGTTCGTGGGAGGTAACAGCCTGATCGTCGGTGTGCCGGGGCTCGCGAAGACGCTCTTGATCCACAGTATCGCGCAGGTGCTGGATCTGAAGTTTTCGCGGATACAGTTCACCCCTGACCTGATGCCATCGGACATCACAGGGACCGATCTGATCCAGGAGGACGTCGAGACGGGTCAGCGCAAGATGGTTTTCGCGCCCGGGCCGGTCTTCGCCAACATCGTGCTGGCGGACGAGATCAACCGGACGCCGCCGAAGACGCAGGCTGCGCTGTTGGAGGCGATGCAGGAGCACCGTGTGACAGTGCAGGGTCGGACCTACGACCTGGGTGAGCCGTTCCACGTCTTCGCGACGCAGAACCCGATCGAGCTCGANNCCCGAGGCGCAGCTCGATCGTTTCATGTTCAAGATCAACATGGACCACCTGCCGTTGGACGAGGAGCTGGAGGTGGTACGCAGCACGACCGCGGTTCAGGAGTACCAGTTCGAGAACGTCGTGACCGGCGACGACATCCTCGCGTACCAGCAGCTGGTCAGGAAGGTGCCGGTATCGGAGGCGGTCTTGCGGTTCACCCTCGACCTGGTGCGGACCACCCGGCCGAACGGCGACGGGTCGCCCGAGTTCATCGCCAGGTGGGTCTCGTATGGTGCCAGTGTGCGGGCGGCCCAGTATCTCGTCCTCGGTGCGAAGGCGCGGGCGCTGATCCGTGGCCGTTACCACGTGAATTTCGACGATATCAAGGCGTTGGCGGGGCCGGTCCTCAGGCACCGGATCCTGACGAACTTCCACGCCGAGTCGGAGCAGGTGACTTCTGATGAGCTGATCGATCAGCTGCTCGAAGCGGTACCGACGCCGAGTTCGGGGCTGTGAAGGTTTCCAGCTTCCTCGACCCGGCGGTCCTGGCGCGGATAGACAATCTGGAGTTGCTGGCCAGGACGGTTGTGGACGGCTTCATCAACGGGCTGCACCGCTCGCCGTATCTGGGGCTGTCGATCGATTTCGCCGAACATCGCCAGTACATGCCGGGCGACGACATCCGCCGGATCGACTGGCGGGTGTACGGGCGGACCGACCGGTTCTATGTGAAGGAGTTCGAGGCGGACACCAACGCGAACTTCGTCGTGGTACTCGACGTCTCGCGCTCGATGGACTACGCGAGCGGAGAGATCTCCAAGCTCGACTATGCGCGTTATCTCGCCGCCTGTCTGAGCTACTTCTCACGCCGGCAGCGCGACCGGGTGGGTCTGGCAACGATCGCCGGCGCGCTCGTGGACTTCGTGCCGCCGTCGGCGAAGCACCTGGACATAGTACTTCACACGATCGACCGGGCGCAGCCGCATGGAGGCGGGGATCTGGCGGGCCCGCTGCTCAAGATCGCTGAAGCGATCCGCGGTCGCAGCATCATCGCGCTGATCTCGGACCTCTACGAAGACCCGCGTGCCGTGCTTCGCGCGGTGAGCTACCTCAAGAACAAAGGGAACGACATCATCGTCTTCCAGGTGCTCGACCCGGCCGAAATCGAGTTCCCGTTCGAGGGGCCGGTGCATTTCGAGGATTTGGAAAGCGGAGAGCGCGTACCGGTTGTGCCGGAACTCCAGCGCGAGGGCTACCGGGAGCTGATGCGATCGCACCTGGACGATGTTTCACGGCTACTGCTGGATAACCGTATAGACTATTCGCTGTTCAACACCTCTGATCCGCTGGACCATGCGTTGTTCAGTTATCTGCTGCGACGCGAGAAGTTGAGTCGGGTGCGCTGATGGGCTTCTCGTTCCTCGCACCGCTCTTCCTGGCCGGTATGGCAGCGATCGCCGTGCCGATCATCATCCATCTGACTCATCGCCAACGGAAAGAGGCCATCGTCTTTCCGTCGCTGATGTTCGTGCGGCAGATCCCTTACCGCACGGTGCGGCGCCAACGGATTCGACACTGGCTGCTGTTCCTGATGCGCAGCGCGGCGATCGTGCTGGTGGTGGCGGCTTTCGCCAGGCCATTGCTCGACCGCTCCACCGCAGCAGCGGCCGCGTTCGCCACGGCGCGGGAGGTCGTAATCCTTCTCGATCGCTCCCACAGCATGGCATACGGCGATCGTTGGAGTCGGGCTCAGGACGCGGCGCACCGCGTCGTCGATGGAGTGGGGCCTGACGATCGGGTGACGCTCGTGCTGTTCGGCGAGCGGGCCGAGGCGGTCGCACAACCCACCGCCGACCGGGCTTTGCTGCGCGCGGCACTCGATGCGGCCGAGATAGGCTCGTCGGTGACTCGTTACGGGCCTGCGTTCCAGTTGGCGCGGGAGATAACGGAACGATCGGACAAACCGCGCAGCGAAGTCGTCTTGATCACCGACTTCCAAAAGGCCGGTTGGGATCCTCGTCAGGCGGTACGACTACCGGAAGGAACGGGACTGACGAGCGTAGACCTGTCGGAGGATCACACGACGAATCTGGCGGTGACCGGGGCGGCTCTGACTCGGAGCCGGGACGGGGGACGCGAGGATGTTACGGTCACGGCCAGGCTGGCGAACCTGGGGGGCGACGCTCTCGGAGACATCCCGGTCTCGCTGACGGTTGGCGGGGAACGGCTCCAGGAACAGCGGATCGACCTCGAGCCGGGCGCGTTCGTCTCGCTCCACTTCGAGCCGTTCGTGTTACAGAGTCGTCCGCTGCGCGCGGCCCTTCGAGCCGGTGACGATGCGCTGCCCGGGGACAACGCCTTCCACTTTCTGGTCGTGCCTGACGAACCGTTGGGTGTCCTGATTATCGAGCCGCGAGGCTCCGGTGCTGATCATAGCCTCTATCTGCGGCGCGCCCTTGAAGTCGGGGGCCGGCCGGGCTTTCGGGTGGCCACGGGCCGGATCACGCAGCTGAGCCCTGCCGCTGTCGACGGTCAGGCGGCGGTAATCCTGAATGACGCGCCGTTCCCGACGGGCGCCGTAGGCCGGCGGCTGCGGGAGTTTGTCGAGGCAGGCGGCGGGTTGTTGGCGGTGTTGGGGCGGTGGAGCCCGCCCGGCGCCTGGCCGGCTGAAGGGCTCGAGTTCCTTCCTGCCAGCTTCGGCGGGCCGGTCGATCGGTCCGCTGCAGGGGGCGGCACGCTCGGATACCTGGACTACGATCATCCGGCCTTCGAGTTATTCCGAACTCCGCGAAGCGGTGACTTCTCGGCGGCCCGCTTCTATCGCTATCGGCGGACGGACGCCGGCGAGCTGGGTCGGTCCGTGGCACGGTTCGACGACGGCTCGGCGGCGATGGTGGAAGGTCGTCGGGGTGAGGGCACGGTGCTGTTGTGGGCGTCCGATCTGGAGAACTTCTGGAACGACCTGGCCGTGCAGCCGGTCTTCCTGCCGTTCGTTCACGAGGTTGTCAAGCATCTCGCAGGCTACGTGGAACCGAAATCCTGGTACGAGGTCGGAGACGTCGTCGACCTGACGCAGAACATAGAGGCGCTGGGCGACGTTGACATAGAGGGAGCGGAGCTCGTCTTCGAGAGCCCTTCGGGCGAACGTACGGTTCTGGAGTTGGGCGACGAGCCAGCGATGGTGCGGCTCGAGGAGGCCGGTTTCCACGAGCTGCGACCGGCGGGCGATGGGGGGAGCTGGTCGATCACCGCCGCTGCAAACCTCGATCCGAGCGAGTCAGATCTAACGCCTCTCGACCCCGAAGAGCTAACGGCGGCGGTCACTGCGCAGGGCGAGTCCGAAGAGGCGAATCTCGAGGCTGTGGTACTGTCGCCGCAAGAACGCGAGCGACGTCAGGGACTGTGGTGGTACCTGTTGGTGGGGGCCGCGGGCCTCCTGCTGGCCGAGACGCTGATATCGAACCGCACACGAGGGAGCTATGCCAAGCGATAAGAGACCTCGAGGAGACGAGCTGCTCAAGGTAATCCGCTCGGTGCGCAGGCGGTGGCGCTTGCGGGTCGCGTTGCGCGGCATCGCTATCGTCTTGGGCGCGGGGACCCTCGTCTTCGTGATCTCCGCCTACGGACTGGACCGGTTGCGTTTCGACCCGGGGGCGGTGATCGCCTTCCGCGTCTTCGCTTACCTGGCGCTTGGCATCCTGGTTCTGCGCTTCCTCGTCCTACCGCTCTGGCGGAGCGTTCCCGATGAGCGTGTGGCCCTTTACCTCGAGGAGCACGAACCCTCACTCGAAGCACGGCTCCTGAGTGCGGTCGAATTCAGCAGCCAGGAAGGTGAGGCCCACGATTCCAGTTCGCCGGCCTTCGTTCAGCTGCTTGTGGAGGGTGCGGCGGAGAAATGCGCCGAGCTCGACTACGGGCGGCGCGTCGAAGCCACACCGCTGGCCCGCACGTCAGGTCTGCTGGCCGGGACGACGCTCGCCGCGTTGGCCGTCGTCTTCCTGTCACCGCCCTTCGTGCGCCACAGTACGCCGTTTCTGATGCCGTTCGGCGAGGCCGCGTTGGAGAACCCGTATGCGATTGCGGTTTCACCCGGCGACACGCGCGTCGCCCGTGGTGCGGAGCTCAAGATCACGGCTCAGCTCCAGAATTTCGATGCCGACGAGGTCGAGATCGCCGTCCAGCGAGGGCCGGCTGCCGAGTGGGAGCGCTTCCCGATGGGTATCGAGGAAGAGACCGGCGAGCGCCAGTTCTACCTCTTCGAGCTGAATGAGGCTACGGAGTACTTCGTCGAGGCGAGCGGCGTGCGGTCGAACCTGTTCCGCATCGAAGTCGTCGATCTACCCTTCGTGCAGGGGCTCATTCTCGAATACCATTTCCCCGCCTATGTCGGGTTGCAGCCGCAACGCCAGGAGGATGGTGGCGACATCGCGGCGCTCAGGGGCACCGAGGTGCGGTTCTACGTAACGCCGACGGTCCCGGTGGCGGGTGGCGCGATCGAGGTGGAGGATCAGGAGGAGATCGCGCTGGCCGCAGCGGAAGACGGCACACTTACCGGTAGCCTCAACATCCAGCGCGACGGCATGTATCGTATCGTCTTCGAGAGCTTCGGTGGCGACAGCGTCGTCGGTTCACCCGATTATCTGATCGACGTACTGGCGGACCAGCCACCCTACGTTTCCTTCGCGAAGCCGGGCCGTGACATCAAGGTCACGAACGTCGAAGAGGTGTTCACGGAGGTCGAGGCGGAGGACGATTACGGTGTCGGCCGCATCGAGCTGGTCTACTCGGTCAACGGTGGTCCGGAGGAGACGCTCGAGCTGTATAGCGGGGCCAGGCGCGATGTCAGCGCGGCGCACACGTTCTACCTCGAGGAGCTCGAGCTGGTGCCCGGCGACTTCATCTCCTACTACGCGCGTGCAGCCGACCGTAACCGCGTGAGCGGGCGCCAGAGCACGACCACCGACATCTATTTCATGGAATTGCGTCCCTACGACCGTGAGTATCGGCAGTCGGAGCAGGCGAATATGCCAGGCGGTGGGGGAGGGGGCGGCTTCGATAGCTCGCTGGCGCAACGCCAGCGCGATGTGATCGCTGCGACCTTCAAACTGGTGCGCGACCGCGAGACCTACTCGGAGGAGGATTGGAACGAGAACATCGCTACCGTGGCACTCGCCCAGGGCAGGCTGCGCGAGCAAGTGGAAGCGCTGGTCGCCCGGATCAGGGCGCGTGGCATAGTCCAACTGGACTCGAGCTTCCAGGCGATCATCGAGGCGCTGCCCCAGGCGGCGCTCGAGATGGGTGCGGCCGAGGAACTCCTGGGTGAGCGCCGGCCGGAAGAGGCCCTGTCTCCCGAGCAGCGCGCGCTGCAGCAACTACAGCGCGCCGAGGCCGCGTTCCGCGAGGTGGAGGTCAGCCGTAACCAGGGCGGTGGAGGCGGAAGCGGCGGCCAGCCGAACGTGGAGGAATTGGCCGAGCTGTTCGAGCTGGAGCTCGACCAGCAGAGGAACCAATACGAAAGCGTACAGCGCGAGCAGCGCCAGCAGGTCGACCAACAGATCGACGAGACGTTGCAGAAGCTGCAGGAGCTGGCGCGGCGCCAGCAGCAGGAGAACGAGCGACTGCGAGCCCAGGCCAACGACTCGCGCAACCAGTCCGGCGGCAGTGCGTCGCAGCGGCAGCTTGCCCAGGAGGCGGAGGAG
>JABAOC010006894.1_pt2 | contig 19205 bp, 12 predicted proteins | sample 7062161 | NCBI WGS metagenome assembly JABAOC01 (sample SAMN14538625, study PRJNA623070) | marine sediment metagenome | biome: marine biome [ENVO:00000428]; feature: marine pelagic biome [ENVO:01000023]; material: deep marine sediment [ENVO:00002113] | place: India: Gulf of Khambhat ... | reverse complement strand
GGTGGACACATGGTCCAGGCGATGCAGTTGGCGCCCATCTACGAGAAGCACGAACACTTCTACTTCACCTTCGCAGGCGGCGTAGCCGACCGCATGCGCGTGACGAGACCCGTGCGGACGATTCCCAACATCAGCCGCCGCAGCCCCTGGAGCGTGATTCGCGGCACCATCCTGTCGGCCGGCATCGCCCTGCGGGAAAGGCCGGATCTGGTGATTACCACCGGGGCCGGTGTTGTCGTGCTTTTCTGTATCTTCGCCAAAATGCTCGGGGCCAAGCTTGTCTTTATTGAGAGTATGGCCAACGTTCGGAAACCGACATTGACCGCGAGACTCCTGTATCCTTTCAGCGACCTGTTTCTCGTGCAGTGGCCCGCGCTGCTGCGTTTCTTTCCCCGGGCGCGGTGTGCAGGGAGATTCTTTTGATATTCCTGACGGTTGGCACATGGCGCAACGGCTACGACCGGCTGGTCAAAGCCGTGGACGATCTGGCGGCCACCGGCATCGTTCGCGAACAGGTTATCGCGCAAGTCGGTCACGGAACGTACGCGCCCCGGCATATCCAGGTGATTGACTTCTGCTCGCAGGATGAATTTCGCAGGCTGATTCTCGAGTCGAACATCGTGGTGTCACACGCGGGCATGGGAACAATCGCCGAGGCGATCAAGAACGGCAAAACCATCGTTGTCCTGCCCCGTCGGTGTGCATTGGGTGAGGCCGACAGCGATCACCAGTCTGATACGGCAGCTCAACTGGAGTTGGAGGGCAAGATCCTGGTCGCGCACGACGAGACCGAATTGCCCGCAAAGCTCGAACAAGCCAGAGACTTTGTGCCCGCGGCGTCTGGCACGGCGCCCGAGCTCCTCCGCACTGTCAAGGAGTTCGTGGACGGGCTGGCCGCGACCAAGGCCGATCGCGGGCAGAGGCAAACGTGGCTGGCCAGGCTGTGGCCATACAAGATCTTGCAGAGAGATGATGAGGGCATCAGAACCGATCTCCGTAATATTCTGGAACACTTTGCCCGCGCGGGCTGTCAGTTCGATCTCATTGTTTTCATCCCGAACGCCGGTTTGTACCTCCGCGAGATGTTCCAATCCATCTCGGACGGATCGACCCCGGTAGGCTTCGTCACGGTCCGTAGGGTGTCGACGGTCTCCAAAAACGGCAGGCTCAAGACATTTGTGTTCAACCGGAGAATTTTGTCCGATGTCCTGCGGCATGTGGAAGTGCTCCTCCGCCTGGTCAAGAGCAGGATCGGCTCCAGACAGCGCATGGTCGTCGAGTTCGATATCGATTTTGATCCGCAGGGCAAGCGCGTCCTGGTGATCGATGATTCGGTCGATACCGGCACGACCATGAACATGGTCGCTGAACTGTTGTCTTCGCGAGGGGCGAGTTCCATATCGACGGCGTGCATATCCAATCATCTGATGCCGAATGCCATCCGTGTGGACTATGCGGTTTACCGGTATCGATTGCTGAGGACCAGGAATTCACGGGACTACCATGCCGCTTAGCCCTCTGAACGTCTTTGATTTCGATGGCACCATCATCCGAGTGAACAGCTTCCGCGAGATTACGAAGCGGCTGGTCCGCGTATTGCTCAACAAAGGCAGACTGCCGGCCCTGTTGGAGCTGGGCGCCCTCTACGCGCTGAGAAGATGTCGGCTGATTTCCCACCTCTCGTTCAAGGAAAGGGTGGTGGCGATATTCGAGCGTAGTCTCACCGAACCGGAGAAGAAACGTGTCTGTCAGGCGGCCTTTGATGTTCACGTGAACCGAGCGGTTTACGACAGATTGCTGAGCCTGAGCAATTGTATCATATGCACTGCCTCACCGTTCGCATATGTATCGCGTATATCCCTGGCCAAGCAGGTCCCCGTCATCTGTGCGCTGGACCCTGAGGGTCGATGGCCGGACCGGGGCAACAATGGCCATGGCAAAGCGGTCAACCTCCGAGCGTTCCTGGGGAGAGAGGATATCCATATCGACTGTTTTCATACCGACAACCCGGTGGATGATCGGGCGCTCGTGGATTTAGCGAAACATACGTATCTGGTTGACCGGGACCGCATGGAGCAACTCAAGTAGGATTTGTCGTCAGGAGCCAAAATTCCCGTTTTACAGAAGTCCGGCAATGATTTAGGATACTGGTGGCCAGAGTGTCGCGCTCTTACGCACAGAGGGAACGTGTGATTCACGGGCCATTTCTGACCATGCAAAAGCTGCAAGGGAACATGAGGTGAATTGCCTGGACCGGTCTGCGGGGTGGCGCACCCGATGCTATCCCAGCCAAGGCACTCGGGCAACTGAATCATGGTGAACACACAGAAGACTGTATCACGGGAGTTAGCACTCCAGACGACGGTACTGGTGGGCGGGCGTGACTTCGGACGTTGCTCGCTGGCAGCGCGTTTGCCTGCGGCGTTGTGGCCGGTCGGAGACAAACCGGTTCTCCGGCGGCTGTTGGATCATCTGGCAGACGAGGGAATTGCCGAGGCGACGGTCTGCTGCGATAAGGATATTGGCGCGTCGGTGGAGGCGGTCTGTGCCGACAGTCGGCTGAAGACGACGGTCGTGATCGGGGAGCTGACCGGCGGAACAGCAGGCTGTCTTCGAGATGCCGTCGCCTCCGAACCCGGAGATCTTCTCCTGGCCTTCTCCGGTAGCATGATGGTTCCGCCCCCGATAGCAGGTTTGATAGAGGCACACCGGACCAGTGGCGCTGAGCTGAGCGTCGTGTTCAATCCCGCCGAGGGACGCGGCTCTTCCTTGGGGCCTTCCGCCGAAGTCTATCTGTGCCAGCCGGGGGTATTGAGGTATGTCCCCAGCGGCGGTTACTCGGATATCAAGGAAGGGCTCATCCCCTCCATTCTGCGGGCCGGCGGCAAGGTTTGTCCGATAGTGCTGGATTGCGGAGTCGGCAACTTTCGTGACCGCCGCGGGTATCTTGGCGGTCTGGAGACTTTTTTTCGAAGCGGTGTATCGAGCGACAGGGGCTATACCGTCTGTGAATGCTCGGGAGATCGTCCCATATTCAAGGGCACGGACGTATCGGTGCATCCGACGGCCCGGATCTGCGGGCCTGTCGCGCTCGCGGATCATGCTCGAATCATGGAGGGTGCGGTGATCATGGGCCCGGCGGTTATCGGATGCCATGCGACATTGGGCCCGCACAGCGCCATGATCAGGAGTGCTCTCTGGGCCGGCGCGGAGGTGGGTGCCCACTGCGAGATTCGTGAATCCATCGTAGGCTGTGGCGTGACGATTCCTGATGAGACGGGCATCGTTGAGCAAGCTCTCTCAGCCGATTTACCAAGCGGGGGGTTGGGAAGGTGGCAAATGCAACGTGTGCAAGACGCGGGTCGTGAGGGTGAGTGTGTGCGACCCTATCCTGGCCGCTGGGCAGGGGGATTGAGGGCGTGGGCCCTCCGCTGTTCAAAGCGGCCGGAGTACCTGTTCGGGGGGGGGATTGTTCTTTTGGCATTTCTCTGGTCTTACTGGCCGACGTTCGCCGATCTGGTGCGCGTATGGTTGAAAAGCGATGAATACTCGTCCGGATTGCTGGTTCCGCCCCTGGCGGCCTACGTAGTCTGGTCTCGTCGCCGCGATATCCTGTCGGTGGGGCTTCGCCCGGCGGTGTTCTGGGGCATCACGATATTCCTTGCCGCCCAGACGATCAGGGGGGCAGGCCTGTACTTCATGTTTCAGTCCGCCGAGCGGCTTTCTCTGATCTTGTCGATAGCAGCTCTCATATTACTGCTGATGGGCTGGAAGTGCCTGCGAAAGCTCGCCACGACTCTGCTGTTTCTGAGTCTGATGCTTCCCTGGCCCAACCGGGTCCAGACGGCTGTCACCCTGCCTCTTCAGCGTTGGGCCACAACCTCCGCGGTCTTCTGCCTGGAACTGGTCGGATATGAGATTGTGCGGGATGGGAATATCATCCGCATCGGTGATGACAGCGTCGCCGTGGCTGAAGCGTGCAATGGCTTGAGGATGATCACGGCCTTCTTCGTGATCAGCGGTTTGGTTGTGCTCCTGGCCCGGCGGACCTGGTGGGAGAAACTGATCGTCCTGTCCTCGAGTCTGCCCATCGCGCTGCTGTGTAATACGCTGCGACTGGCGACAACAACCGTATCCTTTACCATGCTCGAGGGGGAAATCTGGGAACAGAGATTTCACGATTGGGGCGGCTATGCCATGATGCCCTTGGCGTTGGCTATGGTCGTTGGAGAATTCTGGTTGATAGCGCGGTTGACTACGTCTCCGACGAAGACGGAGCCGGCGATCATCTCCCGGCGACAGGCACAACATGTACCGGACTCTTGACGATGGGAGTATGGACCTATGAATAATCTGGAGAAGTACCTGGACCAGGTGATCGAGCAGAGACCCGTTGTCTCTGAATCACCACCCGAGCCGCAGGAGCAACCGATAACGAGCCCTCTCGAGAGCGTGCGGCGACGGTGGTACATTGTCCTTGTGACAACGGTTGCCGTCTGCGGGCTCGCGATACCTGCAATCTGGTTCCTGGTGGAACCCCGGTATGTTGTGCAGGGAGCGGTGCACGTGGCGCCCGTGGTCTCGAGCATCCTGACGAATGAGCCGGACCGAGGCGGGATCGCCAGCTATCGGGACTTTGTCAACACCCAGGCCGCCGTGCTTGTGAGCAATCCCGTCCTGCAGAGGATCGCGGATGACCTCGTCGGCCGGGACCTATCTTTGTTCACCGGCAAACCTCAGACCCGGGTGGAACGATTCATAGGGAAGGTCAGTCGGGCACGGAGAACCCGGGATCCCGTGGCCGTGCTGAAGGAGGCTATCTCCGACAAGATTATTACGGCCGCTCCCATCCCGTCCACGGAGTTGATCGCCGTGACCATGAGAAGCCATCGGTCCGACGAGGCCAGGCAAATTGTCGATTCCTTCATTCGTAATTATCAGGCTCTCCATGGTTCGCAGTCCAGCCAGGAGGAGAACAAGAACCTGCAGGTGCTCACGGGCGAACAGGCGACACTGGCGGGGAGAATCATGGCCCAGCGAAAGGAGATACGCGACCTCGCCGAGGAATACGGGACGACCGTGCTGGACAGCCGGCAGGATATGGAGATGAGTCGCGCGACCACCTTGTTGGCGGACCTGACGCGCCTGGAGGCCCAGAGAATCAGTCTCGAAGCCGAGATTGGCCTGCTCGAACAGACCGAAAAGTCCAGCATATCGCCGGACGAGGTGGTTGCCAAACGTCGTGAGTACGTCAACACGAACCCGATGGTGAGCCAGCTGTCGACGAGCGTGGTAGAGATGGAACGTGACTTGCTGGCGGCCCAGCAGGCCCTCGCACCCGGCAATCCCGTGCTCGCTCAGAAGCAGGCGGCGCTGGATGCGTTCAAGCAGACACTCGACGAGCAGCGCAAGGAGCTCGAAGCGGAATTTGACCAGGGGCTGGAAGAGAACCTGAAAGCCGCGGCCAAGGAACGGCTGATGGCCGCCCAGGCTCAGTTGTTGCATATCAAGGCGCACGAAGAGCGGCTGCGCCAGGTACTCAACGCGCAAGATACGACGACGCGGAAAATCGGACGGACCAACCTGGATATCCAGGACCTCCAGCTGAAACTGAAATTGGACGAAGAGCTGCACAGCCAGGTCTCCCGCCGCATCAAGTCGATCGAAGTGGAGCGACAGCGGGAGCCCCAAATCGCCGTGGCTTACATGGGCGAAGTGCGGGACGTGGAAGACAAGCGCTTCAAGTTCATGACGGTGGCCGTCTTCGGTGCCCTCGGCTGCGGGCTCCTCCTCGCGCTGCTGAGGGACAAAATGGACAAGACCTTGCAGACACCTGATGATGTCACTCGTCAGTCGGATCTTCCGATCATCGGGACAACGACCAGCTCGCGCACGATCAAACCGGCGCTGTTTGCCGAGCAGATCGCCAGCGACTACCAGATGATTCGGACGAATCTGGGGCTGCTGAACAACGGGGGGATGCCCAGGAAGCTGGTCGTCACCAGTGCCGGCATGCGGGAAGGCAAGACCACGTTCGCCGTCAATCTGGCCACGAGTCTGGCCAAATCAGGCAAGAAGGTGCTGCTGATCGACGGCGACCTGCGCAAACCGGACGTCGCTTTCATGCTCAACATTGCCAACGGCTCGGGAGGCGTCCAGGACGTTTTACTGGGGGAGGATCCCAGGGGATTCATCTCGGTGTTGCCCTCCAGCGGCCTGCACGTCCTGCCGGCCGTTCCGCATCATCTGGGCGATGCGTATGAATTGCTGACCTCGGCCGTGGCCGCCGAGCAGATGGAGAGACTCGCTCGGGAGTACGACCACATCATTATCGACAGTCCCCCCGCACTGGCTTTCCCGGACGCACTAGTCTGGGCCAAGCTCGGCGACGCGGTCATCCTGGTTGGGTTTGCGGGTCAGACGACGGGACCGGAGCTCAAGGAGGTCAAAGAACGGTTCACTCACGTAAAGGCGCGGGTCATTGGTGCGGTCCTCAGTAACGTGCCTCTGGCTCAGAGCTTGTATCGTCATGGCTACACATATCGGGCGCGCGGCTCCCAATCGGCCCGCCAGGCGCGCAAGCCCAAGAGGCTGCTGCTGCCGTCTCTAGGCGAAGTCGATGGCGGCGGTTCCACGAAGGTTTGAGTTATCACGGCGTGACAAACCTGGGCATCGGACTGCTATGCGGCTGATTGTCATTCGAGAATCGAGAAATGGTAGTGCCGACACAGGGACAAACCTGCTTCGATATGCCCTGTCGGCAGCGCCGCTGGCAGACCTTATGGTGGACGGCCTGCGCCGTTTGTGGTGTTGCCGGACGCGGCACGGTCCGGTGAAATGGGTCGGCCGGCCGGGGCCTCGGAATTCTGTTTGGGCCCTTCCTCAGAGCTGGCGGGGAGAGCTTGCGACAAATCCCGGGCGAGTGATATTCTACACGGGCGCGCGGGGCATCGACCTCCAGAATCTCGGCGACCCCGGCGCCCATTCGTGGATGGTCATCTCCAACGGGCGATTCGCGTCCCATGTGAATTGTCGGTTGCTGGGACAAATGCTTGCCGATGCCCGTTCCGATGTGGTGATTGTCATGGCGGCCTCGGACCTGCTCGCCTGCCGTGAACGGGTCCGATTGACACACCATCACGAGCTGGTCGGCTATCGGCGATTATACGTTGATTCGGCGGTGCCGTCGCTGGTGCCGGCCGACTGGCCCGATCACCTTTTCGTGCGGCGGCAGGCCGTGGGAATCCTCTTCGATGGTGGCTTGCCTCCAAGCTTCGACGCGCTCATCGAAAGATGCAGAACGCACGGGCTGAACGTGCAGAGCGTTGCCATCGCCGGTTCGTCCCTCGACCTGGAATCCGAGAGTGGCATTCTCGCTCTGTGCACAGCGCTGTTCAGTCATTCGCCCGGCCTGGGCACGGGCACCCGGCGCAGGCACAATCGGCGCGCGCTGACTCGACGGGGTGATGAAGAAATATCCCCTGCATCGCATTTCCTTGGGCCGGTCCTGCTCGGCAAGCGGGTCGTCGTCGAAGCCGGCGTCGTGGTTGTGGGGCCGAGTATCCTCTGTGACAACAGCCTTATTCGGCAGGGCGCTATAGTTGATTCGGCTATCGTTGGGACAAATACATCCGTGGGTCCCAACCATGTCATCAGGAACTGCCTGGTGGCGGAACCACTATCCGCGCGCCCAAGGGGACGTGCAGGCGACGGGCGCACGGCCGGTTTGCAGAAAGAACCTCTCTGCCCCTGTCGGGACAATGTCTTTCGGGTATGGCGGGCGTTTTCCTATGCCGGATGCTTCAAACGGATCGCAGATGTCGTTGCTGCTCTGGTGGCTTTGATGCTTTTCGCCCCCGTGATCCCATTCATAGCATTGGCCGTGAAGCTCAGCTCCCCCGGGCCCTTGTTCTTCCGAGACAAACGCCAGGGCCTTCACGGCAGGCCGTTCAACTGCATCAAGTTCAGGACCATGCGGGCAGGATCTGACAAGATACAGGAAAAGTTGCGGTTTGTCAGCGAGGTGGATGGTCCTCAGTTCAAAATGGCCGACGACCCGCGCATCACGACCGTTGGTCGGTTTCTGCGCGAGACCTATCTCGACGAGATACCCCAATTTTTCAACGTCCTGCGCGGACAGATGAGCGTGGTCGGGCCCCGGCCGTCGCCGGAATCAGAGAATACCCTGTGTCCCTCGTGGCGCGACGCACGACTTTCCGTGCGCCCCGGGATCACCGGCCTGTGGCAGGTTTGCCGGACACGGCAGCCGCAAAAGGACTTCCAGGAATGGATCCACTACGACGTGCGGTATGTTCGAGAGCTTTCCCTACCTCTGGATCTGTGGATATGCTGGCGGACATTCGGAAGGATGTTATCGAGCTTTACGGAGCAGTTTTAGCGCTCGGGACGGGTTCTCCCCTGCGGACAAATCGGCTTGTCTCACCTCCGTGGTGATGAATGGGTCGGGATTGTCCGGTAAGGAGACGCCATCCCTCAATCGGTGTTGATGGGGAGCGGCTTTCTCGGGAATCGTCGCCTCATGCGCTGTGCCCGGCACAGACCTGCAAGGCTTTGGCATCACTTCTTCCGAGACGGCCCCTTCGGAAAGGACAATAGATGGCAACGAGATATTTCAATTGGAGGCTGGCCCTCATTCTGGTCATTGGAGCCGTGGTGTTGGTTGGGACCGCATATGCGCTGCATCGCTGGCAGAAGACCACGCGGGCCGATCAGGCCCTGCCGCTCGGTGAGAGCGCCTACGCGCAGCAGGATTGGGAGGAGGCGGCGACACAATTCGGACGCTATCTGGCCGTCAACACCGACAACGTGGATGTCCTGCTCAAGTACGCAGAGGCCCAGATGAACAGACGGCCTGTGACTTCGCCTCACCTCCAGCAGGCGGTGGCGGCATACCGGTCCGTGCTCCGGCTCGAGCGGGCTCATACCGAGGCGGCCCGGCGTCTGACGGAAGTGTACCTGGTGATGGGCTCGCCGGGGGAGGCGGAGTTGATCGCGGGACGCTATCTGGCGGAGCGCGACGATCCCGTCGTTCGGCGCATGCTTGCCGTTGCTCTCATGCAACAGCGGAAGTTCGCTGACTCTGCGAGAGAATTGAATAGCATCATCACGACTGACCCGAGCCAGGTCCTCGCCTACGAGTTGATGGGACAATTGGCTGAACAGCTTCCTCAGGACGTGAACAAGCCAGCGACTTTCTGGCTCGATGAGGCGGTCGCCAGGAATCCTGAATCGGCCTTGGCCTATATCGTGCGCGCCGGTTTTCACCTGCGCCGGAACGGGCGGACGCAAGCCCTTGCCGACCTGGAACAGGCGCAGAACCATGATCTGACGGACTCGGAAGTCCGGCTGCGCCTTATCAAGGAACTCATGAATGCCAACGTCTTGGACAAGGCCAAGGCGCACCTCGTGGCTTTGCGGGAGAAAAGCCCGTCCGAGCAAATGCTTTGGAGGAGTTGGGCGGAACTCGCGTTGCGCCTGGATTCCGAGGAGGAAATGTACACGGTGGCTGAAGCAGGACTGAAGGAACTCGTGGCTCAGCCGTGGGATTTCATGCCGGTTGCCACCGAGTTGTTTATCCGGGCCGGTCGTTTCGACAAGGCCAATGACTGTATCTCCCGCATGCGGCAAAAGGACATCCTTCCTCCGACAGTTGCTTTCCTGGAAGGGTTACTGGCGGAAAGACAGGGGGAGCCCCGGGATGCCATTGCCCACTGGCAACGGGCCATTTCTCTCGGCTACCGGTCGCCCGGAGTGCATCTGATGCTGGCTTCCGTATTTACTCGTCTGGGCGACACGCATTCGGCGGTCGTCCAACTTAAGACCCTGGTCTCGGAATATCCGAAGCATCTCGACGGTCATCTGGCCTTGGCCAGGCTGCTCGTTCAAATGAGGAACTGGCCCGAGGCCGTGGAAGCGGCGCGCAAGGTCCAGCAAATCTCCCGGGATCACGTGGAGGCGATCTTGCTGGAGCTTCAGGCCAGAATGCAAATGCTGGTCGCTGCCGGCGGGTCCGCGGTCGAAGAGGAAAGGGCCTGGCAGAACATCGAAGATCGATTGGCTCAAATCGAGAAGACCGGCGACAGTGCCCTTCAAGTCGGACTCCTGCAGGCCCAGGTTGCCATGATACGAGGCCAGTTCTCTGAAGCGGAATCTCTGCTGGCCAAGCTCAAGGACAAGTATCCCGCCGAGGTGAGCCTGATGTTGCTCGAAGCGGAGTGGTATGGCTCTCAGGGGAAGGAGCAGGAAGCGATCTCCCGGTTCCAGGTCGCCATCGAGAAGTTCCCTCAGGCCTTCGAACCGGTCCGAAGTCTGGCGGTTCTGCTTGACCGCCTGAACAGGCAGCAGGAATGCGAGTCCTTGATCGAGGATGCCATCGCCAGAGCAGAGTTGCCGCAGACCCGCAAGAGCCTTGGCCTGCTGCTGTCCGAATTCTATCGGCGATGGGACCAGCAGGACAAGCTGCATCAATGGCTCACGGAGCTGACGAGGCAGTTTCCTGACGATATTCAGTCCAAAAGGAAACTCCTGCTGTGCCGTCAGGTCGCACAGGACATGAAACGAGCACAGGAGATCGTTGAACAAATCAAGGCACTGGAAGGTGACACAGGCTGGCAATGGCGCTATGAGCAGGCCAGGATTTGGACCGCTGCCGAGGACTTCAAGGAACAGCAGCAGGACAAAACGAAGCCGGGCCATTATGCCCAGACGATCGAGCTTCTGCAGGAGAACCTCTTGGCGAATCCCGACGACCAGGCGAGTCGCCTGCTCCTGGCGGCCGCCTACGAAAAAGCCGGTGAGACGCAATTGGCTGTGGCCAGGTATCGTGAGGCTCTGGTGCGATCACCCGATAATGTGCAGGTCCTGGTGCGAGTGGTAGCCGCTCTGTACCGGGCGGAGTACTTTACCGAGGCGCAGGAGGCTCTGGACCGGGCCGCCCAGCTCGGCCTGTATCACCCTGATCTGCAAAAGCTGCAGTTGCGCGGTCACCTCCAGCGCGGCGAATTGGCGGTGGCTTCGGATATTCTCCAGGAGTTCGTCGCCCAGGATCCGAATGACACGTCGGTGAGCTTGTCGCTCGCGCTGGTCCTCATGCGACAGAACAAGTTCGCGGAAGCCAAGGTACTCCTCGACGAGCTCAGGGCCAAGATGCCGAATTCTGCCTCGGTTATGGCCGCACAAATCCAACTCCAGATTCAGCAGGGCAACGGCGCGGAGGCGATACGGCTTTGCGATGAAGCGGTAAAGAACCTCAACAACGCATTCGCCTACGTCCTCCGCGCGCAAACGCATGTTGCGCTGAAACAAAACGCCGAGGCCCTCGAGGATTTCAACCAGGCCCTGGCTCTCGAGCCGAAGAAAGCCGACATCTGGGCGGCTCGGAGCGAGTTCTACCGGTCGGTGGGCCGCGTGAGTGACGCGATTGCCGACATCAGGCAAGCCCTGGCGCTGTCGCCCGACAACGTGGCGGTGCAGACGCGCACCATCTTACTACTTCTCGCCTCAGGGGAGCCATCGCTGGTCCGTGAAGCCGAGGCCCTCATCGACAAGGCGCTCCGTGCCGACTCGACGGATGCTCAACTGCGACTGTTCAAGGCGCGGACCTTGCTGCTCAAGGGAACCAATCCAGCGGCGGAGCAGGCCCGGGGCATCCTGCGCGGGGTCACGGATGAACGCCCGCGGTACGCGGACGCGTGGGAATGGATGGTGAGGCTGGAGTTGCAGCAGGGCGAGCCCGGCCGGGCGGTGGACACGGCCTTGCGGGGCCTGGCGCACAATCCCGATGACCGACAGTTGTTGCTGCTGAAAGCTCTTGCGGAGAAGGAGCGGTCGCCGGCGCTGGCGGCCCTGACGCTCAAGGGACTGGCGGATCAGTACCCGCGGGATGTAGAGGTCCTCATCGAGTTGGCCGATGCCTACGTGAGAACAGACCGGGCGGAGCAGGCCTTGGAGTTGCTGCGCGAGCGGCTCGCCAATTTTCAGGGATCTGCCCGGCGGCGCTGCGAGATGATCCTGGCGGTGGTCTTGTACAAGAGTGAACAGAGAGACGACGCGAAGCTCCTCTTCAACACGCTCATACAGGCGGAGCCCAACGATCCGGCTCCCGTGGTTACACTGGCACAACTGCTGGGACGGGAGAGGCGGTGGAGCGAGTTGAACCAACTGATAAGCCGGTGGCGCAACACCCATCCCGACGACACCGACACGATGACGGCTATTGCCAGCGCATTGGCGGGCACCGGTGACAAAGATGCTATCCAGATGGCCGAGGACCTTCTGCGCATGACCCTGGAGCGTGACCCGAGGTCGATATCGAGCCTCATGCTTCTTGGCATGCTGATGCAGGCAGCGGGACGCGATCAGGAATCTGTGGCACTGAACCGCAAAGTCCTTGAGCTCGATCCCAACAACGTCATTGCTATGAACAATCTTGCCTGGGTCCTTTGCGAGGAGCATGGCCAGCATGAGGAAGCCCTGAAGCTTGCCGAAAAGGCCTTGGCGATGGCGCCGGACTACAAGGACGTCATCGATACTCGCGGTGTCATCTACAGCCGACTGGGGAACTTCGAGAAGGCCGTGGCCGATTTCGTCAGGTGTATCGAATTATACTCGGCCAATGCGGCACCGTCCACTATTCCGCGGTTGCACCTGGCCCAGGCGTATGCCCGGATGGGCCGCAAGACCCAGGCCATTGAGCTGCTCAAGGAGACGCTGGCCATGCAGGAACGCATCGGCGGCCTTCCTCCCCAGGACCTGGAGGATGCCAGGCGTCTTCTCGACCAGTTACAGAAGGGTAGTTGACTATGTTCCAGCCACCCCGCAACAGAGAGGACCATCCTGCGGGGACAGGAAGTTCCGCCTCCTACGGATGGCTGATGCTCGTCGATGACGAGCAATGGTCTTGCCTGCGAAAGCGTTAGGATCTGACCCCACGTGGGCAACAGGTCGCCGAGTTCGTCTGTCAAGGTTCAGGACCGGCCGCGTCACCGGTTGCCTGAGAATCCGGCCTGGGACAGTCAAGACCCCTGTCCGGAATATCTATCGCAAGGTACGGGTCAAGAACAAAATCAAGGTGCCGCTTCACTTCGTCGCTGAACCCGGGGAGTCTTCCAGCGGTCCCGAATCCGCCCGATCTGCGCCCGCGGCGGATTGAGCAGGACCGGGAACGGTAACGGGGCGTGTGCCCGGCTGTCTGCCTGTCTGCAGGCATGGAGGCCACCCCGCCGGCGACTTTCACTCGACTCGATTGCCGCCGTGGGCGGTTTATGACTGGGTCAGGACCTATCTCCAGAGCCATGATCCGGACAGTCTGCGGGATGCCCCGCGACCCGGACGCCCCCGGGCGGCGGCGATTACGAACGAACGCATTGCCCGGGAGATCCGTCGGGACCCCATGCGTCTGGGCTGTAACAGCACCGGCTGGACGGTGGCGCTGCTGGCCGACCACCTGCGTCACAAGTACGCCAGTGCCATCACGGTCCGCACGCTCCGTCGGCGGATGCACGATCTGGGGCTGCGCTGGAAGTGTCCACGCTACGCCTATGCCGCCCAGGACCCGCACCGGGCACAGAAAAAAGGGGGCTCATTCGCTAGGTAAAGCGGATGCCGGCCGAGGCGGTGTTGCTGTTTACGGATGCGACGCTCCTGCGGTGGTTCCCGCCGCTGCGATCCACGTGGGCGTTCCGTGGCGAGCAGGCCCCAGTCGAGATCACCGGGCGCAACGCCAAGCGGGTGCTGTTTGCGGCCCTCAATCCGCGGACCGGACACCGACTGGTCCTGCGTCGGTCCCGCCAACGGCAGGACGACTTCCAGGCCTTCCTGCGGCATCTGCGGCGACACTGCCGCGGTCGGCCTCTGTGGTTGCTGTTGGACAAGGCCTCCTGCCATCAGGCCGGCGGCAGTCAACGACTGGCGGCCCGCCTGGGAGTGACCCTGCTGTGGTTGCCCACCCAGTGTCCGGAGCTGAACCCGCAGGACCATCTCTGGAAGGAGTTGAAACGCCGGATTGTCGCCAACCGCCAGTTCCACACCATCGATAACGAGGCCGGGAAAGCCGAACGCTGGTTTCTGTGCTTGACCCTGAGCACAGCCGAAGGGATGACACGCGGGGCGCGAGAATTATTCATAATCCGTATGACTGAGTGGTCCCGGGCGGCGTGACCGTCGGATATCCCCGACGATATTCGACACGAATGGGGATGCTCAGCCGAGAGAGGGCCTCCGCCAATCGCCGATACCATCCCACCAGTTGGAGATGTGATCGACGACCTTCTCGTGTCCTTTCTCCTTGCGGATGGCCATGGACATGTCATGAAGCTGACGCATGCAGTTCAGACCGCCGAGACGCCATGCCTTGACGCCGATATCCACGGCTTCCTGTTCGGCACGCGGGAAATCCGGCGCGTCGCACACGAGCAGGGCCGCCAGCCGTTCCGCCTGGGGGCGTAGCTCCTGCTGCCACTGCTGCCGTTCCCGCTCATCGCGTGCGAGCGCCTCCGTCAGCAGGCGTTCCCGTTTCTCTTGGCGCGCGCGTCGCTGGGCTTCGGCCTGGGCAAACCGCTCGGCACGGTGCCTGCGGCTGGCCGGCAGAAACATCTCGGTCAACCCTACAATTGGGTCGACGATCACCCAGACCGCGAACGTCGTCCCCAGGGTCCCCAATGCGATGCCCAGCAGGAATTTCGTAGGGTTGCCGACGCCTACCATGCCCAGGGTTCCGGCGAGCCCTCCGAGTAGCGGGGCCGCCACATAGAGACCCATATAGCCGCTCGTGGTTGTCAGCGGGTGCTCGATTTCGACCTGCTGCGCCTCCCTGACTCCCCGAGAGAGAGCGAACAGATACAGGCTGATCAACAACAGAATCACCAGGGCGGAATGGCCGGACAGAGAGAAAATCAGCCACCACTGAAAACCGACTTGACGCAGCGCCAGCGCGAGGATGTAGCTGACACACACCGTAAACCATGTGGTGCTCACCAAGTGCATCAGTCTCAGGGCTCGCCGGGCGCTCATTGCACTGTCCCCGCTTGCTCGATATCACGTCAGGCATATTATCGATAGCCGCCGACTGGATAATAGCCCCGTTCTGTCTCAATCGGCGGATTCTGGACCAGGTACCAGCCGTAGAAGGCCCGGGCGACCGGCGTGATCAACTCTTCGAGAACCATTCCCACGGCCGCCAGGACCGTCGGTGGCACGTACACGATATCGCCCTCCTCCAGCAGAACATCCTTGGTCAGATCGCCTTGCGAGATCATTTTCTCATAGTTCACTTCGAAAATCCTCGGCTCGACGTCCTCCTGGGCCGCCGGTCGGATCACTTGCACCCGCTGTTCCCAGGCCAACGGATTCGGCCCGGCCGTAGCCAGGGCCGTCATCAAGCTGTCGCGCCCGGTATAAACTCGCGGACCCGGCCGAAGAACCTGACCGAGTACGTAGTAGACTTTGCTGGCATAGACAGCGATGCGCACATCCACGGAGTGGTCCCCCGGCAGCGCGTACAGTTTCTCGACGCGCTCTTCGAGGATGTCGGCGATCTGGCCCAGCGTTCTCCCGGCGACCTCGATCTCACCCAGGGCCTCGAAGCTGACCTTTCCATCAGGCCGGATACGCTGTCGCTGCATATGTACCTCAGGTGCCTGGGAGCAATGGATCTCGATCTCATCCGGCGGCTGGACCACGTAATTCTCAGCGGTGACGTTCACCTCGTACGGCTTGACGAAAGCCTCTATGTCTTCGGGCCTGGAAGAAAAGCACCCCGCGCTGAGGGTGACCAAGGCTAATACCACCGCCACGCCCAGTTTTTTCGACCTGTCCACCATGGTTCTCCTTTATCCTATGAACTTATAGGACGGTTCGGCGACGCACACTCCCCGCGGTTGACTACCAGTGCGACGGCGCGATACCTTAATAATGTACATCGTATGGCACGTCAAGCATCTTAAGGAAAAAGGGCCTTATCGGAGCCGACGCGGGGGGAGAAATCAGCGAAAACGCTTGACGCCGTGTACCGGTGCTCTTTACAGTGAAGGGGTCGGTTACTTATTTAATGGAGGCAGGATATGGAGAGTCTCCGTTTTGCCCGACAGTTCCTTCGGCATCCGAAGCAACTCGGGACGTGCTTTCAAAGCGGCAAGGTGCTGGCCAGGAAGATGGCCGAAGTGGTCAAGGGATGTCGGCAGGTGGTGGAATTCGGCGCCGGAACCGGGCCGGTCACAAGGGAAATCCTCAGGCATTTGCCCGAAAACGGGCGCCTGACTTCCTTTGAAATCAACCCCGACCTGTGTCGGTGTCTGAAGCGGATTGGCGATTCGAGGCTGCAGGTCGTCAACGACGATGCAGCCCGTTGCGAACAGTACGTGGAACGTCCGGATTGTGTGGTGTCCGGGCTGCCGTTGACGCTGTTCAGTAGGGAGGCGAAGCAAGAGATCCTTGCCATCGCCAGCCGAGCCGGCCGGTACATCCAACTGCAGTACACGCCCGTGCTCATGAAAGAGATCAGACGGTATTTTCCGGACGTGCAGTTGAAATTCGTGCCGCAGAATTTTCCGCCCGCGTTCATATACGTTTGCCGATGCCCGAGCGGCGGGGACACGTGCTAATCGACCGGGGCAGCGTGTTACATCGGGCTTGCTGCAATGGGGACGGATTTGACGAACGTTGACCCTGTATTGGGCCCATCGCACGGGTGGTCCGCGCGTGGAACAACCATCAAGAGTCATCAGTATTCTTGTTACAGGGTCTGCGTGGCAGAGGCTGCGATAGTCGTGCGGAGATTCTGGTGCGACGCGCGTGGGCGGGGCATTGCGACGATCGGGTGCGACTGTTTGAAAACCCAGGCCATACGAGGGATCGATATCGATGATGACGCGAGATATGCCGGAGAAAGTCAGAAAGAGGGATGGTTCGGTCGTTGCGTTTGACGCGTCCAAGATCGAACATGCCATCCAGCGGGCGGCCTCCGAGGTCCTGCAGGACGAGGGACGAGCACACAGCATCGCCCGGCGGGTAAAGGATATCGTGCTTCAGGATCTGGCGGGCGAGCGCAGGGGGGGAATCCCCGGCGTGGAGGATATCCAGGACGCTATCGAAGCCGCCCTGATGCGCGAGGGGTACAGCCGGATTGCCAAGAGCTATATCCTCTATCGCGAAGATCGTTCGCAAGTGCGCTTCGCCAAATCGGCGCTCGGCCTGAAGGATGATCTCAAGCTGCCCGTCAACACGGTGGAGGTGCTCAAACGGCGCTATCTGCTCAAAGACGAAAACCGACGGATCATCGAGACGCCGAGCGAGATGTTCCGACGCGTGGCCCATCACGTCGCCGGGGCGGAGGCCAACTACAATTCGGACCCGGCCGTGCAGGACATCGAGGAGACCTTCTACCGGATGATGCGCAACCGCGAATTCATGCCGAATTCGCCGGCGCTCATGAATGCCAGCACGGTCCTGGGTCAACTCTCCGCCTGCTTTGTCCTCCCGGTGGAGGATTCCATCGAGGGCATCTTCAGGACGCTGGCCGATATGGCGCGCATTCACCAGACGGGCGGCGGCACCGGATTCAGCTTCTCGGGGCTGCGTCCGCGCGGCGACCTTGTCGGCTCCACGAAAGGACGCGCCTCCGGCCCCATCTCGTTTATGGGCATCTTCGACAAGGCGACGGAGGTCATCGTCCAGGGCGGCAGACGCCGAGGCGCGAACATGGGTGTGCTGCGCTGCGACCATCCGGACATCGTCGATTTCACGGAGGCCAAGGTCGGCTCGGATGCCTTCAAGAACTTCAATCTGTCGGTCGGGGTCACGGGTCGCTTCATGAAAGCCGTGGTGGAAAACCAGCCGTTCGAGCTGGTCAATCCGCGGACGGGCAAGGCAGTCAAGACAGTCGGCGCCCATTCGCTGTTCGATCTGATTGTCAACGCCGCCTGGCGAACGGGCGATCCCGGCCTGGTCTTTCTCGATCACGTCAACAGACACAATCCGACGCCCGAAATCGGCCGGATTGAGGCCACCAACCCCTGTGGAGAGGTGCCGTTGCTGCCCTATGAGAGTTGCATCCTGGCCTCGATCAATCTCGACAAGATGGTCAAGGACCGCGACACCGGCAAGGGCCCTGGCAAGGCCGCCGTGGATTGGGACAAGCTCCGCGACAGAATTCGCTGGGGGGTACGCTTCCTGGACAACGTCATCGACGTCAACCGGTATCCTCTCGAATCCATCCAGGCGGCGACGATGGCCAACCGAAAAATCGGCCTGGGCGTCATGGGTTTCGCCGATTTTCTCATCCGGCTGGGGATTGCTTACAACAGCGGGGAAGCCGTCGCATTTGCGACCCGGCTCATGCGCTTCATCCGCCAGGAATCCCTGGCTGCCTCTGAAGAGCTTGCGCGACAGCGCGGCGTTTTCCCCAGCTTCGAGAAATCGATCTACGCGGGGGGCAAGCGAAGGCTCCGCAATGCCACGGTCAACACGATCGCCCCCACGGGCACGATCAGTATCATCGCCGGGTGCTCAAGCGGAATCGAGCCGTTATTTGCCGTCAGTTTCGTCCGCAACGTGCTTTCCGGGACGCGGCTCTTCGAGACGAACCCGCTGTTCGAGAAGGTGGCCAAGGACCGGGGCTTTTACAGCCGGGAGTTGCTCGCGGACGTGGCGAGACATCCATCCCTGGCGAAGATCAAGGGCATACCCCACGACGTGCGGAAGCTCTTTGTAACGGCGTTTGACGTGGCGCCACGACAGCATCTGGAGATCCAGGCCGCCTTTCAGAAGTATACGGACAACGCCGTTTCCAAGACGATCAACCTGCCGAGCGATGCCACGGTCGAGGACGTTCGCGAGATCTACCTGGCGGCGCACCGGCTGAAATGCAAGGGCATCACCATTTACCGGTATGGCTCCAAAGCCGGGCAGGTCCTCTCGGTGAGCGAGGAGGACCAGGTGCAGCACGATGAGTCGCACGGCTTTGTCTCCGCAGACACCGACTACGCCGGTGGGTGCATCGGCGGCGTCTGCGACTTCTGAGCCCAGCAGGTGCCATCTCATACCGGTTACGATTGAATCATACCGATTCGGAAAAATGCTTGCGCGGCATGTCATCCTGAACGAAGCGTAGCGCCGTGAAGGATCTCGCTTGCGAGCGAGAGAAACCGCTCTTTCGGCGGCCAGATCCTTCGGCTTCGCCTCAGGCTGAC
>JABAOC010035413.1_pt1 | contig 19210 bp, 44 predicted proteins | sample 7062161 | NCBI WGS metagenome assembly JABAOC01 (sample SAMN14538625, study PRJNA623070) | marine sediment metagenome | biome: marine biome [ENVO:00000428]; feature: marine pelagic biome [ENVO:01000023]; material: deep marine sediment [ENVO:00002113] | place: India: Gulf of Khambhat ... | reverse complement strand
CTATAGCTTACCGACTGAATATTTGCATATTCTTTTATTCTAGGTACTAGCAGCTCCATTTTTTCATCTATATCTTTTATTCCTTTACCAAATATTATACCACCCATACAAATACCTCACTTAAAAGCCTCTCTTAACCTCCAATCAATACCCCAATGCCTCAAAGAATCATCAACATGACTCATTATTGCATTAACATTAGTAATACCTGCCTTATATAATCTCTCTCTTATGTGGTCTAAAAGTTTTTGATATTCCTCTGACTTAGCATGTTCCCGACTTTCAATAAAAGCAGCTCTTTCAGAAGCTGTTAATTTTCTTCCTAATTGTTTTTCAAACTCTTCAATTTCTTTATATGCATTTTTATTATTCTCAAATGTTATCCCTTTACCCATATAAATACCTCACGCTTCTACTGAAAAATTAGTATGTTTTCTCTCTTTCAATTTCCATTCTCTCATGCCAGCTTAATAGACTAGCTGCAGTATCTGGATGTTCTTTTACCCATTTAGTTCTATTTACACCAACTTGTAATGTTTTAAAAAGCATCCATATAATATTAATTTTTAGTCTGCTGATAAGAAAATTATCATCTTCATTCAATAATCTAATAATAGCTTCTCTGTTAATTTTATTATCAATCCAACCGATTAATATATCGAGAAACTGTTGTCTATTTAACCATTCTGCCAATTCTTTAGTATTATATTCTCTTGTATGAGAGTAATCTCCAGTCTTTTCTGCCTTTTCTTCATTATTAAATGTTATCCCTTTACCCATACAGATACCTCATTTTCTACGTTCTACTTCTCGTTTAACAGCCCTTAGCTCGTCTATAATTATATCCTGTAACGTAGCATCTGACTTAAGTTTTAACTCTAAAACCTCCTTTGTCAATCTATGCAAATATGCCTCACACCACTCATCATAAGTATCACACTCACGAGACCTCGAAGTTGTTATAGCATCAAACAAGTCTAAAAATGCTTTTGCAACATACCTGTCATGACTCTCCATCATTTCATCTACTATCTTTGATGTATTGTTAGGATTACCTGCATCTTTTCCTTTACCATCAAATGTTATACCTTTACCCATATAAATACCTCACATAGTAGGCGGGAGGCAGGGCATTTAAGCCCGATTTGACCATATCGCTATTTTGGTCTTTGGTTAGCGACCTCCCTTTTTATGCTATATATTCTTCTAACTTACCAACATCGTAATAGATAAACTGAACCTCTTGAGCAGTTATCGACTTGCAATGAATTACTGTTTCATAGATTGGAGAAATTACCAACTTTGTGCAATTAAGAGTCTCATTACCATCAAAGTAGATTTTACTGCAATAGATTACTGTATACATACCATATCCTATTATCTTCTCTGTCTCTGGCGGTGTAGAATCAACATAGTGTGTTTGATTATGTACTGTCTCTTTATTTCCAACATTATCAACAGAGTAATACTCTAAATAATGCATACCTGTACCTGATAGAGTAAACGGTAAGGTGTAAGTAATCCAACTTGTCCAAGTACCATTATACCATATACGATAGTATGTCGCATCTACACCTGATTCATTATCTGTAGCAACAAGAGTAAATGTCGTATTCGAAGATACCCACTCTCCACTATAGTCCAATGGTGTACCATAGACAAGCAACTCCTTTGTAGAATCTGGAGGAGTAGTATCCTCTTCTATACACCCTGAAAGAAATAGCAAACACATCGAAATAACTACTACTATTATTTTCCTCATATTATACACACCTCCTTTAATTTATTTCCAAGCAGATTCATCCCTAGCCAGCGACAATGCTGTTTCATAAGGATACCCCTGCAACAATGCATTTTTTATATTAGTCTCAAGCGGTGACAACATCTCCATACCAAGGTGACCTCTTGCAAGAGTATCTGCAAGCATTTTGGGACAACCAGCCTCAATAAATATTCCTTTATAATACTCAATATCCTTACCAACATCAAATGTTATACCCATACAAATACCTCACTTATGCCTATATAACTTCTTCAATACCTCATCAGGAACCTTCTCTCGATAACGAAATTCCTCAAACTCAGGAGACTCTTTAAACTCTTGATATATCTCCCACTCACGAGTCCAATGCCAAGGCTTCTCAAAGAACTCGATAACGTCTTTAGGTCTGTTAAATGGTACAGCAACATTTAAAAACCTAGCTAACTCTAATATGTTTTGCATATCAAGTACCCATGTAGCATTTCTACGAGCACCAAACTGTATACCCTTCTCATTCATACAATACTCCTCAATCTATTTCATCATAACCGAAACTCACAAACGTACCAGCACCACACGTAAGCTTTACACCCTCATTGGCAGCTCCAGTTGCACAAATATTATTGCCTGACTGTGCAGCCTTCTGTGCAGTATATAACTTAAAGAATATGTTTCCAGAAGTGCTGAATTTTAATGTTATATCAACATTTACTGTTTTTGTTGAAACATATACCTGACTTATACGTAATTTTTTACCACTATTTGGTGTATGTATCTCTTGCTCTGTCTGAGCATCAGCATAATCATCATGAAAGCAATACTCAGGTGTATGAGTTTGTACATCTTGATAACCCTGAGATGTTACTTTAGCTGTGTTTGTACCATCTGTAAGTTTATTAGTACCCAATAGTTTTGTATGGTCACTCTGTTCTACAACCCTGTCCTTTTCATATTGAGTAACAGTAGCCTTTAACTTTGTCTCATCACTTTGAATAATAACGGAAGAACCTGTTTTCATTATAATCTCATCTTATTCTATTACTTTGATAATAATTCTTTCAATTCACATATTATCTTTTCTACTGCAGACCGACCACCGATAATAACCCATCCTGTGAGAAACCAACCGAGATAGAACTCAACCGAATGAAACTCTCCAATATACCAGTCATACATACCATATCCAACAGCAATAAGAATAGCACCTGCACCACCGATATACATTTTGTATCCGTCAATCAATTCCTTAAATCCTATATTCTCACCCCCTTTTAGTTTATATCAAGGAGTCCAACCAACTAAGCCACTACCTGCAACAGGAGTAACTAGTGTATATGTTACAATTAGGTATACCTGAGTACATCTCAACTGTGGAGATATGCCAGCAACAATAATGGACTGAATGCTTGATTGTAAACTATCAATATCTCCCTTTGTCCAAGGAGCAGCACCTGCACCAGAAGGATTAGTAGCCCAATCAAAAGTATAATCATCATATGTAGTCGTTACAGGATAACTTACACCTGCTGGATACCTAATTCCCGCAATTTTCAACCCTAAATCTATAGCCACGTTATTACCTGCAGATAACTTTCTTGCCCTTGCCAAAAGACGAACATTTGATATTGTTGCCCCGACATATGGAAAATCCTGATGGTTAAAATCCTCTACTTCAGCATCTATTATACTGTAAACATATGTAGCATCCTCATCTGGAGTACCAACAGGGTCATCTACCATAGTCCAATGTGGTGCTCCAATATTCGGAGTCCACTGCTGAATATCACCATCAGCATCTGGAAGAAGATTAATAATTGCCATATATACAATTTACCTACTTATTCTAATTCTTGTTCAATATAACCTGCTAATTGTTCCCTATGCTCCTGACTTATATCAGATATAATAGGCTTATTGGTTTCTTCATCCCAATACCATTGACGAAGAAACTGATTAATTACATCATTAATATTCTGAAGAGATGTAAGTGTACCAGTCAATGCTTTAACATAATCAGGAATTATACTTCCCCATGATGTAGTAAACCAATCACCATAACTAGTATTGAAATTATTGAGCTGTGTATAGACATTAGACCAGCTATTCCTTGCATTTATTATATCGACAGTAGTAACAGTCCTTGACGTATCTCTCAGTATTGTTACTAATGAAGATATACCACCATGAACGACATGTAAACTATTTATAACTTGCCAAGATGTTGATTCTCTTTCGAGCTTATATATTGTCATAATTTTTTATTTCCTCCTTTTTATTTATAGTATTATACTTATACTGATACTGTTTCATATCCAACAGTTATATTAATAACAGCAGAAGCACCGCTTATATAATCGTAATGAACAGCACTGTTCTCTGACAAATCCCAAGGTCGTTTAAGATTCTGTGCATATCCACCACCATTTGCAGCAAGACAAAAACGAAATTTTGGAGTCGTACCATCCTCTATTTCAAAGATAGTAGTATTGGCTCCCTCATTATTTACATATAGATGATGAACCCTAAGTTTGTATCCAGCACCTGGTGCAGCAACAACATCACCATCAGTAGTCTGTTTTTGAACATGAACATATGGAATACTATCTTCTTGATTATCAATCTTTTCAACAGCAGTTTTTATATCCGATATGTCCGTAACTGTTAAAGACTCAGTAATAGTCCAACTCCTATCACGAGCATCGTAAGCTACACCTGCGTCAGTACGGAGAACTGCGTAAATCTCGTCTTGTGCTTTAGCGAGGTCTCGAATGTCTAAATTAGTCGCAATAACTGTAACACTATCGGTAATCTTCTTAATACCATCTGTACTTTTAATAGAATCCAACACAGTTTGTATTGTCGAAAAATCCTTAGTGTTCGCACCACGTAAAGCATCACGAAAAGACGAAAGAGTAATATCAAGCTGTGTAACGATACTCGCTAAATTACCATCCTCTTTAGCAGGATTAATCCTAGCATCAAGAGAATCCAATACCCCAACATTACCAGTTATAGTACGGTCTTTAGCAAACTGAGTAACAGTAGCTTTTAACTTTGAAGGGTCAGACTGCTCAACAATAGTAACACTAGAAGGACTAGGTGTTATGGTCGCATGTAATTCATCTGCGTCCTTCTGACGTACAGTTTCTTTATGCTTATCTTTAGGCACAACTAAACACCTACAGTATTCTTACGAACACCCTCGAAATAAATTTCAAGTGTACCAGTACCAACATCATTACTAACATCAAAAGACTCTATATCAAAATCTTTTTCATCAACCTCCTCATTTGCAGCAACATCAGTCCATTCACCATGATTAATACGATACTTATATGCAGATGAAACCAACTCAAGTCTAAAATGATTTATACTTTCAACATGGTCTGGGAATATAACACTATAACAATCATGCTTTGTTGTAAGCGGAACCTCTGCAGTTAAATAAAGGTCATTCTTTCGTTCAATCAGTGGCTTAGGTACTTGACGAGCAACCTCACGACCAATCTCTTCAGCCACTATTAAATCAGAGACATTAAACATAATTTTCCAAAACCTCAATTATACGACCAGACTCATCACGAGTAATAGAAGTCAGTTTATTGCCAATAATCTCCTTTAGTACCATACCGACAGCAATACCAACAACAGCACCAATAACAAGACCAACGACAAGACTGACATTATCCATATCTAAAGCCTACCCTCCAAAATATCTTTTTCCAAATCTGTAACATACTTCCTCAAATCATCCAACATAACAGGAGTCTTAACCTTAACATTACAGATACCGAGAATATTCTCTACCACCAGGTTAAGTTGCTCATCATCCATTATAACGACCAATAACAAAACTGGCATTATCCATATCGAGCTACCTCTTCAACTCACTTAAAATACGCCTAGCTCGATACAATAAAGTCAAAAAATGCTCAGTGTCACGAATACAACTAGTTAAGTCCTCAACAGACCTGACCTCAACAGGTATACATGCACCGAGTTTATCAAAAGTTCTTTCAAGTTCTTTTGAAAGATAAGACAATTTATTCTCTAAATCATCATTTGAACCAGAATGTCCTGTATTATCAAATGATATACCTTTGCCCATAGGTAGCCCATCCTAAAGGAGGCAGAAGGAGATAGCCTAAGACTTTTTATCTGCCTCTGTGACAGCTACCTCCTTGGCATCAATGATTCTCCTCACCATCTCACTATCATTCATTCCAAAGCCCTGAATAGTCTTTACAGCAGAAAGTAATTTATTATATTCTTCTTCCTCAAGAAGCAACTCACCCTCAGCCTTCTTAATCTTATCAGCAAGTGGCATACGATTATAAACCTCCTGACCAGTAAGACGCAAACTAGTATGAAGAAGAACACCAACAAGCATCTCCGTCATGTCATACTGAAGAGTAGTCATCTCACCAGATGGCAGCTTTACCTCAATCGGATAAGCACTAACATCAATCTTACGCATAGTATCACAATAAAAAATAAAAAAGACTGTTTAAGCAGACGTTGTTATAGCAGTCCAGGTCGTAGAACCATCAGTATTAATATATGCCCTGTTAGTCGTACCACTACCATCGGTTCTTAAATATAAAGAACCCTTTGGAGCAACCATCGAAGGAGCACCAGAACCAGACAATATATGCATACCTTCCTTCATACGAATCTCATGAAACTTTGCAACCATCGCTGCAGCAGCACTTTCCTTCTCGAAACGTATACCAAATATAGTATTTGTCGGTGCAGCTAGACCCATAAACTCAAGTCTAAGCAATGTAGCATCTGTTACTGTATCAGTAGACAGCCACTCACACTTTACCTCAGCACCACGCATAAGTGTTAACGTAGAATTACCTTTGCCCATCGGATTTACATATATACCAGTTAGTGTACCAATACTAAGACCGTCTGCATTTGCCATATCAATATGCAAACCACGTAAAGTCTTACCAGTAGAAGCAATACCAATAATACCTCTTATATACATTGGTCTAAACTCACTTCCAACACCAGTCCAATCGTTTACCTTAGCCCGAATCTCAACCAGCTCACCTTGAGTATATGTAGATGGTATCTCAACATAGTCACCAGATAACGACATTGTAGCCACTCTACCCTTTATAATAAGGGTATCTGCAATTGCATCACCAAAAGTAAAACCACCTGCCAAAACAGGACTACCTTGAAAATTCGGAGCACCCCAAATATTCAAACCATCCTGCAACTTATAGCTGTTCCATTCAGCCCTTGTTGACATTTATATTTTACCTCCTAAATTTTTATTTATATATACAATTATATATGTATTATGGGTTTATAAATTTTTCGTTAAGGTGATATGGTTCAAGGGAATAAGTTAAACCAACAAAGTACTTGCTTCCTTAAAAAATCTAATAGCAAAATATCCTGCAGTGGCAATAACACCAAAAAATAACACAAGTCTTATAAGTGGATTTTCTGTAAGTTCTTCCATAAAAACATATTGACCAATAGTCTTACCAAACACTGCATCATTGATAAAATTACTCACAGTATCATGCCAGCTCTTTCATCATTCTCAGTTTTAGAAGTTCTCGCATCTCAGCCATCTCACCTGCAGCTCTAATTGGTCGAACAATAGCAAGGACAACCAAAACTGCAAACAAACCTGCACCACCAATTATAGCATACCTGTACATCTGGTCTAAACCATCCCACCATACCTTCAAATCAGCAAAGAAAGAATCCTGACCAACATTTGTCTTGCCAAACACAGCATCATTAACAAAATTACTCATATTCAACCTCCTATCTCCTTTATTGCTGGCACTATATATTTTATTCCAACATATACACCAACAAGAGCAAAAACAGCAATAAGACCATATGTAACATAAGTCATCCAATCTAGCTCTTCTGGAGGTTTTGGAGCCTCAACCTTATCTTTTATCTCAGCCCAAACAGTAGGATACTTTGCAGCCATACAAGCAATCCACTCGTTATAACGCATAGCAGCACAATCCTCATATGTAAACTCCTGCATTGTCGTATTATATGCAAGTTCAGCTATCTTTCGTTCTTCAATAGCAGGTACAGCAATAAGGAAATAAGCAACTGTAGCAATTAAAGCCAATACAACTATAGTACCAATAGGAAGAATACCAACACTACCAACAGAACCTTCTGGAGGAGCAGTAACTCTTAGATGAAATATGACAAGATACTTTCCTTTTACCTCAGCACTTATTAACCTTACGGTAGCATTATGCACCAACATCTCTGATATAACATCATCTTTAATTGTGTTCCAAGCTTCTTTTGCATTAATGCCTTCAGTATCAGTAACGACAACTTCAATATCTATATCGTTTGTTACATAATCTGGAGGTAATGCAGATACAGTTAATCTATGAGACTCCCTACCATCACAAACACTCCATTCAACATCATAATATCCTGCAGGTAATGATACATTCCTAAAGAAATCTGTCTCTTGACCAACACCAGCAACTAGCCACTTCTTCTTTGTAAATACAACATTACCGTTGCTATCTCTTATTATACAAGTAACTGGATGACTAATCCAATACAAACCATCTAACATTGCATTACAATGTAAAAGCTGTCCCTCCTTTGTAACAACAACATGGTCAGTAACACTTGGAGCAGGTGCAGAATCTGTACCATACTTGACAAACAAGTTTACAGTATACATGAAACCGCATGTTGCCTCCCATATTATATTAAAGAAATTAGACCAATAGATACTACTTTTTATTGTAGCCTGTACTAAATTAGATACATCAAACCCATACATCTTATCATTTCCTAGCTAAAAATACTGCAGTACCAATCAGAACAATGATTCCTCCACCAATAGCAATCAAGTGCCAAGGAATCTCAAGAGGTACTTCCTTTGGTGTACCATGACATGCACCATCATACCAATAACAACCTGCATTGGTACACTCTGACTCAGTATAATATGACTCACACTCAGTCGGTGGAACACCAGAAACAGGAATAGTAAAATCCAAAGTGTCATCAACAACCATTCCAGCTATATTACAAGTACCACATTCTGAATATGAACCATCTATCTGCTTTACAAAATCAGGCATAATATCACCTTATTGTTTTATATAATATTATTCCTCATGACCTGCATCGACACGACCATGAAAATCAGTAGTCTGAGTCAGCCTCAAAGTTAAATACTGCTGCCATACATCACCAGTATTGAGCACCTGAGTCTTTTCATACAACACTTCCTCGGTATCCCTATCAATAATTCTGAAAAAGATAGTATCTCTAGCACCAAGATTTGTTATCTGAACAGAGAAATAAAAAGATTCACCAGGAGTAAAACTCTCTGGCAAACCAAAAATATTGAGAATAGATGCCTGACCTTCTTCTGGGAGAGCAACAGGAATAGTAAACTCCTTCGCATCATCAACAATATTAGCAGCTACAACACCAGCAATACCAACAGCACTACTTCCAGTCTCTGTAGTAGGAACACATGGTTGACATACATCACCAGCCTTATTAATATGTTTTTCAATTATATTTTCAAACATACTCTCAACACCTCACTTATTTTCTAATAATCTTTGCATATATCAAAGAGCCTGCAGCAATAAGAACACTTCCTGCAGTAATCAGAACATAACCAACAGGCTCATGATAAGTAAGTTCAAATCCTATACCGATAGAAGCAACTGAAATACCAGCAAGTTCAACAATTACTGCAAATAAATGTTTATACATATCAACATTACCTCCTAAACTGTTGTTCTAATAGTATATTGAATTGTTAAAGTCTTTGTATCTCCAACAGGTTCTGGAGTACTCAACACGTCACGAGCAAGACAGAAATAACGAGCAGTTCCAGCACCTGTCCCTACATTACTACGACAATATATTCCTATTTCTTTTACAATTATGGATGAACCTGAACCATTATAGAAACTGCGACTTAGAGTCATATCTATATTACCTGAAACAATGCTCGGAACAACAAAACTATTAGCACCATAATCTAGCTGACCAGCACCTGTACCATGAGCAATCTGTGAACCTAAAGCATAATCTTCATTTGTGGGAACTGTATCATCAGTACCAACAACAATACCATAATTGTCATCATTGTCAGAAGAATTGACCTCATGTCTTACTATATTATTGGATAATCCAGACGGTTTTGCCACAGACCTTGCAGCACCTCCTGTATCCTCTATACTTTTGGCAGCATCTTTCCATGAACCATAAATATGCTCGAGGAAAGCAATAGCATAACTATTAGATGGAATCAGTCCACTATCTTCCACAATCTTACCATCTTTGTCTCGAATAACAATCCTGTGGAACAACTCTACTTTCGACATATAACAATCACTATGATACAGATACTGAATAAATCAACTGAATCAATGGATTTTTAACACGACTTGAAGCATACTCAACAAGAGAACCACTTGCAGCAACTGCTTTTCTTGGTTGAACACCACCATAATCTGTTATTGCATAATCAATACCCATAGATATAGTCATAACGTAAACCTCAAACTAAATATGCATAACATACTCCTTCTCCAGCACTAGCAGCATCAACATAAATCTTATTTAGATTGCTAACACCGAGAGCTATAGCTTCCTTTGCATTTAACTCAAATTCATCTAGACTTAGACCACTACCTCCAACATACACTATACCAACATTTGTACTAAGAGCCTTTACAACAACAGCAATACATGCTGTATCAGCATGAAGTAACTCACATGTACCAGGAACAGCAACAGTTTTCTGACCACCATTAAAATTATCTGCTGGAGTCGGTGTTGTCTCTGCAATCTTTACTGTCGCAAGAAGCTTTGTATAATCATTCTGTGAAACAGTAGAAAGCAATTTTGTTGCATCACCTTGAAAAACAGTAGCCTTTAACTTTGTTTCATCACTTTGAACAATCGAAGTACCACTCTGCATTATCCACCAACCGAAAACAAACAACGATAGCTAACAGTTCCTGCGGTACAGGATAAAGTTATCTTATCAATCCAAATACCATCACTCTTATCAATACCAAAAAAGGTATTAGCAGGAATACGGATATTCTTACTTTTACCTTTACCATCATCAATCAGTACATAAAGAGACCCACCACCATCATTGTAAATAATACCTGCCCTACCAACACTACCTAACCCTTGTTCTGGGTCATCTTTAACTAAAAGAGTAACTTTTTCAGTTGTAGTACCAAAAACAACAGTATCCTCTTTAAAAAAAGGAACATGTCGAAGATAAACTTCAGGCTCAAGACCTTTTACAGCATCAACAATCTTCTGATTGCCTTCTTTATTAATCTTAATAAGCTCTCTGAGAAGCTCGTCAAGTTGAGTGATATAATCAAGAAGTTGTCCCCAGAAAGACATTCATGCCAGCCCTGCCTTAACCTTATTAAATAGGTCATTACCTTTGGCAATAGACTCCTCATCTGAAGTAAGTCCAATACCCCAACGTATCTTTTCAGGAACAGTCAGAACATATGTTGAATACTTAAAACGTACTCTCCAATTTGTAACACTACTCCCATTCACAAGAGACACTGCAATCTTATCTGTTGCTGGAATACCAATCTTCATTGCATGAGACAACGGAATGTTTGGAGTAACACCAGTAATAAACGGAGGCATTGCATAACAATTAAGACTGACATAACTAGTATCAAGGTCTCTGTCAATTACAATAGAATTATCTGTCACAGCAGTCTCATATCCATCAACAGCAATCTCATCAAGAACAATAAAACGATTATTTGGAACAGTAATTGTCTCGCCAATCTGCTGAGTACCAGCACTTGCAGTTATCTTTCTAGCAATCTCCTTACGAGATACCAACATCGGTCTATAAACAGGAAGGTCATTCCTCAAAATTCTGTCACGAAGATTATACATATTGTTTAATGCACTATCCTCATCACTTAACTTAATGCCATACAACAACTTGTCAAGAACAGAAGGCTTAGTTACTCTTATTAAATAACGAATAGGATAATTTGAAACATTGGCATCAGAAAGTAACTTTAAATATAACGTAGACTTTGCAGGTATAAAAACTTCTTCATCCTTATCTAAATGATAACAACCATAGGTCTGAGAATCAACAATTCTCTCGTATCCATCAGCATCTGTATAAAAAGTAACATTAGCATGAGCACTTAAGCCAAAAGAAAGCAATGTAACAAGATACTCACCTGGAATTTTAGAAAAACGAGTAATAGACTCAACAGAATAAGGAGTACCACTCACAAGATTAACAACTGCAGCACCTGGAATATCCTCTGGAAAGTACTTTGCTAAAGACGGTTTTACTGCCATTCCACCACCAACTAAATGATAAAGTAGAAAGTTAAAATTAAAAAGTTAGAAATCGAGCCTAAGAGAGCTCGAATTTCTTACCGAAAACACCGACAAGTAAAGTGTTTGCAGTTATAGACGTACCGTTATCCTTAACCTTCAATACACCTTTTTCATCATGTATAAGAAGGTTGTACTTCCTAGGTGCTATTGTATCAAAGTTTGAAAACGGTAATTCATTTGTATACTGACGGATATCAAAATGGTTTCTTGGATACTCCAAGTCAGCAATCTCAACCCATAACTCTTTTGAATTTGCAACCTCTTTTGCAGTCAAACCAGTTATAAGTATTGCCTCTGTAGTATCTAAGTCCCACTCGAAATCTTCCCAATCTTTGTCTACATGTTGTTCACCGAGAGCATAGTTATATTCCTGATTTGCTGTTGTAGCTGCCTTATTCCATGCAAATGAAATATAAGGCACTACTCTTGGCTTTGGTGCCTTTATAGCACCACCTGACATTTCAGTCAAATTTGCAATAGAACAAGAAACTGGTCTGTTGACAATAACTGATTTATTACGCTGGAAATCATAGAATGTCGATGGAACTGGATTAAAAATACTACCAAGTAGTCTTTTAACCGCAGCATCTTCTTTGAAATAGTCACCAAGAAGCTTTACTTTGTAATCACCTGTAATTCCACCGCTACCTCCAATACACCTGACCTGCAACTTGTTCTTACCCTTCAAACAGGTATTCTTAATTGGGTCATTCGATTGATGGTCACCAAGAGGAATACCAATCCACTTTGAGTTACTCAAATATGGAGGATAATTCGAGGAATGTAGGTGCATTAAGTCAAAGACCTCTCCATCTATAGCAAGTTGCACTGTGAGATTCTCAAGAGCTCCTCCTCCACTAAACGGAGGATAAATCCATACCTCAGCTATCTGAAAACCCTCATCAGTACCAAAAGTCTCTACAGTAGAATTGTCAACAGCATCAGCAGCCAAAGCACCTGTATGGTCATGCTCTAGCAATGTTCCATAATCTAATCTTTCAGTCATGTTTAATCAACTCCTAGATATGTCTAGATAGACGTTATCACTTTAGACTTGTTTCCAACATTTGCTGGAAGTTGTTTTCTATTGGATGACTTTATTTGTATGTTTGTTGTGTTGCTACCCATTCCCAATGCAGGTGCAACAAACTGACCAATTATGTCTCCTCCAATAGAGACAAGGGGTCCAGCTGCCATTCCCTGCAAGAATACTCGACCAAGACCTGGATTCAACCGTCTTCCGATGAAGAATAGTACAAATGAAAGTCCAGCCTTTGTGATACCTTTGGCAATAAGCTGAGTCCATCCATCCTCGATGTTCAAGGTAGTAGCTAACCAAGTACCAGCCCATTCACCAAGAAAGACTCCACTCATAACACCAAGAACTGTAGCACCAGTCTCTGCAGTAGCCCATTCTTTAGCTGCCCTTGCCAGTTCACCTGGTCGAACAGTTAAACCTGGGACTGCGTATTCGCCTCTCATCATTTATATCACCAAACCCCTGACTAAGCAGGTGGTGCTGCTGGTGCTCTTCGCACTAACCAAGGTCTTTTTGGAGCACTTGTCGCAACAAGTGTTACTGGTCTGCGAGCATCTTCCATCATTCGATAGCACTTCATAGGCATCGTGACAACCTCACCGTTGGGATACTGCACAATAGCAATACCTTTTTCACGATGACCTTGAGACATACTGCGAGCTGCTGAGATACCTTCGGCAACTCTAGGATTAATTGCCCGAAGGTTATCAATTCCTTTTACACCTTTCCAAGGAACACTTCTGCCTATGTATCGCTGTACTTCACCTTCGGGAGCACCGAAAGGAGTAACAGCAGTACGCATCCTGCTATCATTCGCTACTTCTAGCAAATCTTTAGCAGAAAACTCTTTTTTGTATACTTTCAATTCATCACCATAATAAGTATGGGTTATGAGTTTATAAATCCTTCGGATAAAATACTAAAAACGTATACCAAAAACGTATGTTAATCCTTATATTCTCTTAACCAATTAAGAACAAAACCAATACGCCTGTTATCAACTTCAAGAGGATTAAAACCCAATTTATTACATGCATCAAGAATTTCCTCAACTGTATAAGCTCTATGAAAAGCAGTCTCTGAAGTTAAATGATACAACACAGCAGACAAAGCTCTTCCAGCCTCAGCTTTGGCAATAGCTGCTGCAACACCAGTCGGTGCTACTCTAGCCCTAGCGATCTCTGCTTCTGTGACAAGTAAATCGGTTATCTCCTTCTGTCGTCTAATTAATTCCTGCTTAGTAATATGCTTAAACTCATCATTAACTTTTTCCAAATACTCCATACACTCGGGATTCATACACTGATATATCTTACCAACATCATCATGTAACAATAACGGAGTAGTATCTACACTAATAGAAGCAACTCGAATAATCTCACTAGTCTTTTCGCAGACAGGACAAACAATAGTCTCTTCACCATCAGACTTATTCATCTTTATGTTCACTAGAGTCACCCTTCAAATCCTTTGAAATATTATCAACTTCTTTTTCCTTATCTTCAATAGAAACATTAGTATCCTCAACTGGTGGTTTATAACCACTCAACTCATTACAAAATTCCTCTAGAAAAATACAGACAATGTCATTATTCTCATCCAAAGTCTTAGCCATATCAGAAAAAGCAACCTTATGTGTCAATCCTTGGAAAAAAGACTCCAGAGGAACCTCAACCTCCTTACCAGACAAATCACCAAGACGAACATCATTAGGCATCTTCGCAGTTACCTTCCTGTTCTTAACATCATCCCTATCCAAAAAATTACGCAATGCAGTAAGTATAATCCTTGTTTCAGTTTTCATATTATTTCACCTTCTCATTTTCTTTTATATCTTCATTATTCTTTTTAGTTTCTTCATCTTCCACCCCATCCAATAGTTTATCTAACTCATTAACAGCATCAGGAGGCTCTTCAGTAGTTTTTCTACTTCCTTTATCCTTTGCCTTTATACCAGTAGCATCACTAATAGCACCACTAATATTCTCTCTTAAAAACTTTCCACCTTTTTCCATAAGATTCACAATCAGAGCACCAGCTGCAGGATGAAGCCATGCAGGAAGAGCACCCTCAAACGATATTGGAGGAATCTCACCATAAGGATTACTACCACCACCAGGAAGTGCCTGAAGTTCAAGACTACCACCTGTCTTACCAAAAGGCATACTCAATTTAGATGGTTGTAAATGACTAAAGTCAGCATGCTCGACAATCTTCTCCATTAAACGGTCTTCAAGAGGCTTTTCCTTCTTCTCACCATCAGCCTTTCTACCACCACCAGGCATAGGAACCTCATGTTCCCATAATGACTCACGAGATATTCCATCCTTACTTGATTTGTCATTAAATACACCATACAGCTTTAAAAGTGAACCAGCATCTGGATTCTCAATATCATTATAAGTCAAGTACTCCTTGTACTCACCAAACTTTTTCCATCCACCACCATCATTAACAACAAGTTCATAACGAAAATACTTACGTCTCTTTAATTTACCCATAATACTCATAATTCCTCACCTATTTTTTGTAAAATTGTTCCTTTGTACCAACCTTCTGCTTTGGTTTTTCCTCAGTCCAAACCCTGACATATACTTCTGAGCCTTCAACAATACCAAGTTTCCTTCTCACCACCTTTGGTATTGTAACTCTGCCAGAAGTTACAACCTCTGCAAGAAAGACTTCACTCTTCTCCTCACCACCTGCAGTCATTTTATCCGTATCCGTTTAAATGTAATAAAGGTATACGTTTAAGGGTTTATTAATGTTTCGGTAAAGGTCACCTGCTTAACCTTACCGACATTGTATCCTAATAACTTATGAACCCTGTCTAAAATATCATTATGTAAACCTCGCTTAAACTCATCAAGATACTTTAATGACTTATCATACCATTCTTTTTTAATCTCATAACAAATATACTTACGACCTAAATCCCAAGCAGCAATAGCAACAACACCACTACCTGAAAAAGGGTCAATAACAATATCTCCTTTATTTGAAGACAATAACATAAAAAATTCAACAAGTTCAAGACTCTTTTGTGTAGGATGAAACATAAGGTTTTTGCTGGGCTCATTAACAGGTAGCCAATCAATACAGTCATCAAATCGACTTACATATCCATCTCCATCACTAAGACGCTTAATTGTCGTCTTGTTAAAATTTCGTTTACCCTTATGTGCAAACAATACCATTTCATAACTTGGCGAGAAAGCATACTTAAGGTCACCACATGAATGACCAGCACGTTTACCAACAATACAATTCTTTATGCTGAAATTCCAATACTCTAGAAGAGATATAAACCTTGGCAAACAGTCCCATCTCGTAAAGGTATACAAATGAGAATTATTCTTTAAAACCCTATTACATTGAGAGAACGCCCAACTTACAACAGGGTCATTTTTACCATCACCTTCTATTTTACCAAATGTCTCTGAACGCAACCTACTCTCATAATCAATACCAAATGGAGGGTCGGTAATCACAAGACCTGCAATACCGTCTGGAAGCTTTTGCATTCCTTCAACACAGTCTCCAAGAATAATCTGATTTACAGGTAACTTATCTTCAACTTTATCTTCAATAACTTTTACTTTATTTTCCTTAACTTCTACCTTATCTGCCATAACTACAACCACCTTGATACACATATACCTTTACATCATATACATAACTCTTACCAACAATAGACACTGCAGAAACAAGCTCGGATAGTTCCTTATCGTCAGTTGTCTCAAAAACATACCAAGCATTACCAATCTTACATTCAACCCAAGCATGTACTTCTGATAACCCTACTCTAACATTCTGACTTGGTATACCAAGAGCAAGCAACAACGAAACAAGTAGAAAACTTGAATCTTCACAGTCACCATACATTTTAGCAATCTGACTATCAATAAAAACTTGACCCAATGTCTCATTTGGATACTGCCAAAAATCTCCCTTACCAAATTGTGCTCTATCAGAAGTATAAATAACATTAACAGCAACAAAGTTAAATGCTGCAACAATTCTATCCTCAATAGTGTCGTGAACAAGAGTACTAGCAATATGTGTAGCAGTATCTTTAACACTTTGTTCATTTGGAGTAATAAAACTGTTCAACACTACTTCACCATTTCTTGCAGGATATGTACCACACCTAGTATTAATACCATACATTTCGACCAACCAACCCAAGAGACTCATCCAACTCTTTTTCAAGTCTCTTACAAACATCACAATTTGCTATATGAACTCCTCTCTCCTCAAGAGGTAAACGCCTTGCAACAACACAAGGAAATATAATACCATCACCACTAGGTACTAAATCATCACTAGTAAGCACAATCGGTCTAGCAACCTCATGAGGCTTTTTAGATACTTCTTCAAGCTCATCAAATAAAGTCTTTTGTATTGTTGACATTTATACCTCTCACTAAGACGATATAGGATGATACATAAGTCCACAAACAGGACAATACCTATACCAAACAACATCTTTTTCTTTATCGAGATAAACTGACATCAAGTCTGTCTTTTTATGCTTTATGCACTTCACGCTTAATACCCCTTCTGTATAACCATCCTCTAATTCTCCAGAAATAGACATATTTTCGATAGCACCAATGACAAGCTGTACCATATTTACTATGCTGATAAGGCAAGCTTGTACCATGTATTATACAACCTTTCAATCCTTTCATAATCTATCAAGACCTATGATAAATACTAAACATAAATGTAAAACCAAAAGCTGCGAAAAACGAATGTACTGGTAAATACCAATATGATACAACATACTCTTTAAACCAAATACTGTTAAGAATATTTATACATACTAGTGTTGGTAGCCATATAACATACATAATAATAAAATATTTAACCATATAATTTAGCATACCTTTAAATCGTAGATGTTCATACAAATATTTAAGATTCACTTAATAACACGTCCATCACTATATCCTTACCCCTTTCCAAAACAACTCCTGTGCATAAGCATCAAGTTTACACATATCTGCATTATCACCTTTACACAATTCAGTCAAATATAGTCTCAAATCATTATCCATCAGCATCATCCTTTTTATAGTTATTAAGTATATCATCAATAACCTTATAAAAGTCCTGACCAAGTTTATCCATCAAGTCAAACTGTGCTTTTTGCAATCCTTGCTTAGTTATCTCCATAACTAAAATCATCTCCCAATATGAAGAACAAGTCTCTGCTAACCAGTTTGTAAGATTCGCAGCATCTTTTAACAACTTTTTTACATCAATATTTTCTACCATTTCCATTTAGAGACACCCTGGCACATATTCTTCTAAAATATGCTTTATGTCTATAATAGGCGAAACATAACTCTCACTCTTAAGAATTTTACCATCACCACTAAACTCAACACCATCTTTAAGCTTAGTCATATTACTCTCATGAACTTTATCAAATACCTCAGCCAAAGGAATACCATAAAAAAGAGCAGTACCACAAGCAACATAGATAATATCAGCAAGTTCCTTTGCAATCTCAATTAAATTACATCTCTCCTCAGCCTCAAGATACTCAACAACTTCATCTACTAAAAGCTTAATACGAATCTTATTATCTATATGCCTAAGCCAATTACGTACTGGGACATTACCATCTAAATGAAACTCCTTAACCTTATCCATTGCATCTTTCATATAAACAGGTCTCCTTTACCACTAGTAATAAACTCTTGCTTCCGTTCTAAATATCGTTCTTCACCCATTTTAAATACATCATCTGGATTTAACCCCAAATCCTTGCACATCAAATTAATCTGAAACATAGCGTCAGACAAATTTATCTTCATTCTTGTTATATCAAACTTATCGAGATAACCGTCTATGCCTCTAAGATAAAAGACTATATCACCACCAACATTACCAAGTTGTCTCATCATCATACCATAACGCATAAGTAATTTCCTTTCAATCTCAACAAGTGGAATACCTTTACCATTCATTTATTCACTTCTCCTTTCGTT
>JABAOC010000427.1_pt7 | contig 19221 bp, 18 predicted proteins | sample 7062161 | NCBI WGS metagenome assembly JABAOC01 (sample SAMN14538625, study PRJNA623070) | marine sediment metagenome | biome: marine biome [ENVO:00000428]; feature: marine pelagic biome [ENVO:01000023]; material: deep marine sediment [ENVO:00002113] | place: India: Gulf of Khambhat ... | reverse complement strand
AATACAACATATCCAAGCGTGAAGAGGAGGTCATCCGGGAGTTGTGCGAGGGAAAGACCAATAAGGAAATCAGCGATGCCCTGTTTATCTCACTCCAGACCGTGAAAGACCATGTCTACCGCATTTATCAGAAAACCGATATCAAAAACCGAGTCCAGTTGATCAACCTCATCCAGAGCTATAAATAAAAAGGGAACAGGCAACTTTTTGGGGACTGCCCCTTTAAGTCCTAATGTTAAGGAAGACAGGGACTGTCCCATTAATTAAAAAGTAGCCTGTTGTTTATGCTCAGTAATGAGGTGACACTTGTATTGACGATAATGAGGACAAAGGTGTCATTGCGAGCGAAGCGTGGGGAGTACGGCAGTCGCAGAATCCTATTATTGCTAAAAAGCACAGTGACGCGGCAATCTCAGCCATGTGTCATTGCGAGCGAAGCGTGGCAATCTCTTAGAGAAAATTGCTTTTCTTTTTACGGGATTGCTTCACTCCGTTCGCAATGACACAATAAAAATGTTACCGAATTACTGAGCGAGTACACCTGTCCCCTTTTATTAATACTTTTTGACTTTGACGCGCCGTTCCGTCTGCCGGAAGTCCCGTGTCAACGAATAAACCATGCCTTCAACGAGCCTCGTGTAGGTTTCTTCCTCATCCTTCACGTTGAAGGAAGGAAGCCCGCCTTCGATCAGACTCATATTGGCCAGGGAATCTTTCCGAGTGATGGATTCCGTCCACAGAGTTGCTCCTGACTCCGTTGAGTAAAGACGCGATGTCATAGAAATAGTGAATGTCGCGCTGACTCCCAAGCTCTTGATCAGTCTAGTCAGGCTGACTTGAGGCTTCACATCAGAGATTCTGATTTTTCCCGAAAAAAACGCTGTCACATTGAAATGTTCACCGATAGCCTTCACGGCATTTTGATCGAATCTTGTTTTGCCTATCTCTCTCAGGATTTCATCAGAATTTCCCAGTTCGATAAGCTGAACCCCGCGCTGGGCTTGAGTCACCATCTGTAAGAAACGCTGTGTCGCAATCTCATTCAGGTCTCCTTCTGCATTCTCAGTCGAAAATGAGATCAACCCGATATTTCCGTACGGCATTAAATCCACTGCCGGCGGCACGAGCACGTATCTGTACTTGCTGCATCCCGTAAATAGAGTGGACCCGATAAACATAATAATGATCAAAACAAACATAAACTTTCTCGGCACGGTTTTCCTCCTTCGCGTCATTATTCTATTCATATTGAAAAGAACCGAAAACTCCTTCATGTGAAAAAAAGTAAAAAAAAGGGGCCTGGCCCCTTTTTACTTCAACATAGGGATTTTAATCTTTTTATCCTTAGCGCATTGAATCGCTTCTTCATACCCGGCATCCGCATGGCGGGCCACGCCCAGCCCCGGGTCAACAGTCAGGACTCTGCGGAGCCGCTCCTCTGTGGAATCCTGGCCGTCGGCCACGATGACCATCCCGGCGTGAATGGCTAAGCCGATTCCCACGCCTCCTCCATGATGGACAGAGACCCAGGATGCCCCGCTGATCGCGTTCAAAAGGGCATTCAGGATCGGCCAATCAGCAATGGCGTCCGAACCGTCCCTCATCCCTTCAGTCTCTCTGTTGGGCGAGGCCACGGAACCGGTATCCAGATGATCCCTGCCTATGACGATCGGAGCGGATATCTCTCCTGTCTTCACGAGGTGGTTGATCAAAGCCCCAAAACGCTCCCTCTCTCCGTACCCAAGCCAACAAATCCTGGAGGGAAGCCCCTGAAATGCGATTTGTTTCTGGGCCTTCCGTATCCACCTCTCCAGAGGCTGATCCTGCGGGAACTCCTTGAGCACAGCCTCGTCGGTCACATGGATATCCTCAGGCTTTCCGGAAAGAGCCGCCCAACGGAAAGGTCCTTTGCCCGTGCAAAAAAGAGGGCGGATATACTCGGATACGAAACCGGGGATGTCGAAAGCGTTGTCCACCCCAGCCTCTTGAGCCTGACCGCGGATGTTATTTCCATAATCAAAGGTTTTCGCCCCTCTCTTCTGAAGCTCGATCATGGCGTCCACGTGGACAGCCATAGACTGATAGGATCTTTTCTTGTAATCTTCGGGATCTTCCTTCCTCAGTATCAAAGCCTCTTCATACATGATTCCATGAGGCACATAACCGTTCAATTCGTCATGCGCAGATGTCTGGTCGGTTAACACATCCGGCGTAATACCACGCTTCACAAACTCAGGGAGTATGTCTGCCGCATTGCCGAGTAGAGCGATGGACAACGCTTCTCCTTTATTTTTTGCTTCTTCTGAGAGCTTCAATGCTTCGTCCAGACTCTCCACCATCGTGTCCACATACTTGGTATCCAGGCGTCTTTGAATCCTGTCTTTATCCACTTCGACGACAATCGCCACTCCTTCGTTCATGGTCACAGCCAGAGGCTGAGCTCCTCCCATGCCTCCCAATCCGGCAGTCAACACCAATTTCCCCTTCAAAGATCCGTCAAAATGAGTCCTGGCCACAGACGCCAGAGTCTCGTATGTGCCCTGAAGGATCCCTTGCGTCCCGATATAGATCCAACTGCCGGCCGTCATTTGTCCGTACATCGTCAGGCCTTTAGCTTCCAGCCGCCGGAACTCATCCCACGTGGCCCACTTCGGGACGATCAGAGCATTGGCGATCAAAACGCGAGGAGCCTCCGGGTGGGTTTTGAACACCGCCACCGGCTTTCCGGACTGAACGACCAGAGTCTCGTCATTCCCGAGACTCTTCAGGCTGGAGACGATCGCCCAGAAACACTCCCAGTTCCGGGCCGCTTTTCCCGTACCGCCATACACAATCAGCTCTTCGGGCTTTTCTCCGACCTCTGGATCAAGGTTGTTCATCATCATCCGGAGGGCCCCCTCCTGGGACCACCCCTTTGTGTTGAGTTGAGTGCCCCTTGGCGCCTTAATCTCCTTGTATTCATATTTTTTGGCATCAGTCATGGCCGCCTCCTCAAAATGGAGTCAAATCTGTCCATTCGTTCGATCGTTTTTTCCTTTCCGATCAGCTCGAGGACATCAAAAATCCCGGGGCTCACGGGCGTCCCCACCACGAGCATCCGCAACGCATGGATCAAAAGAGCGGCCTTCACTCCCTCATTTTCAGCCCGCTGGCGGAGGATCTTCTCAATTTTATCCGCAGAAAAATCATCCACTTTTGTAAAATCTCCCCTGAGGACAGGAATGAGCGTCCCCAACCTCTCATCTCCCAAGTGTTTCTCGACACCCACAGGATCGTAGCTGAAATCGTTTGAGAGAAAAGGGGCAGCTCTCACACCAAAGTCTTTGATCTTACGGCTTCTTTCCTTCAGAAGGTCTATCAGCTTCAGGAGCCACTCCTTTCGTTCATTCGCCAATTCATCTGTCCAGAGGTTTGCTCTTTTCAGCTCCTCGGACACAAAAGGAGCAAGGTCCTCGGCCTTCATTCGATAAATCCACTGCCCGTTGAGCCATTCCAGCTTGGCCAGATCGAACACAGGACTCCCTTTGCTCAGCTTCTCGAGCGAGAATCCCTGGATCATTTCCTCGGTCGAATAAATTCTTTCTTTCTCCCCGGGAGACCAGCTCATCTGAGCCAGAAAATTCAACATCGCCTCCGGAAAATATCCCTCCTCCTTAAATTGAAGAACAGAAGTCACGCCATGCCGCTTGCTCAGTTTTTTCTTATCTGGACCGAGTATCAGGGCCAGATGCGCAAATTCGGGAAGCGAAGCATCAAAAGCCCTGTAGAGGAGAATCTGCTTGGGTGTGTTGGTGATATGGTCGTCACCGCGGATGACATGCGTGATTTCCTGCTCGATATCATCCACAACGACCGAGAGATGATAGGTGGGCAAACCATCTCCTCTCAACAGAATAAAATCTTCAATGTTCTGGTTCTCGACGGTTATATTCCCATGGACAAGGTCTTTGTACTGTGTCTCTCCCTCCGGAACCAAAAATCGAATCGCCCGAGGCCGGCCCTCTCCGGCCAGTCGAGTTTTCTCCTCATCAGTCAGTTCGAGGCAGCGGCGGTCATACTCCCAATATTCGTCCTCAGAAGAGGCTTCCTTTTTCCTCTTTTGGATTTCTTCAGGCAGACAGAAACAGAAATACGCATGTCCTTTCTCTACAAGCTCCTCTGCCTTATTTTTATACACATCGATTCTCTCCGACTGGAAAAATGGCCCTTCATCCCAATCCAGTCCCAGCCATTCCAGCCCTTCTAAAATCCTCCTTGTCATCTCGTCTGAGGAACGGGTGAAATCTGTATCTTCGATACGGAGAATAAACTTTCCGGAATGATGACGGGCAAAAAGCCAGTTAAAAAGAGATGTGCGCGCTGCGCCGATATGGAGGTATCCGGTGGGACTCGGAGCAAACCTGACTCGAACCATATCTGAATCCTAGTTCTCATTGAATATACCACAATAGAATAAAAGGGGACAGGCTACTTTTTTATAAATGAGTTGCCCCTCGCCTTTTGCAATTATTGGATAGAGCAGGTCTTCATCCGGAAATATTGTGAAATGTTTGATACGAAGCAGATAACGGCTACAGAACCCCTAATTCCACCAGTATGGACTTTAAGAAATCCACTTTGGGTTCTGTCCGGGCATCGAACTGAGATTTGACCTTTAACGCATATTCATCGAAAAATGTAAAATCATCCTGGTTGCTCCAGTTCTGCATGCTCAAGTTCTCAAGTAAATCCTTGAGTGCCTTCTCATTGATCACTTCAGCGGTATGATGGGGGACGCTGCTGTTTTCTTTTTCCAATAATTTGGTGGCTATTTCAACGATTCCCCGTAGGGCTTCCTGATGTTTGATGATCTCCTGTTTAACAAAAAATTGATCCTTGGGAGATTCGGTTTGTCCTAGTTTTTCGTAAAGCTTCTTCCCCTCTTCCAGGTGATTGTGCATGGCAGTGATAATGCACTCGCTATCGACTATAATCTTCCCCTTGTACTCGTAATAACACACTTCTCCGCCCTCTTCGGGTTCAGTCTTTTTGATTTTTTCGAGGACTTCAAGAATATCGGAGGCTCGCCTGCCCTTAGGGGGACCGACTTCAGCCGCAGGCTCTCCTGGTGCCATCTCCGCTTCTGGCTTCACTTCGACTCGAGGTTCTCCTCCCACTTCTGGCTCCACTTTGACCTCTGGCTGAGCTTCGGTCTTGACTGTCTCTTCCGCCTTTTCCTCTGGAGCTGGAGCCGCCACAGTCTCTTTCTCATGGATGTCAGGAGCTTTTTCCTCTACGGGTGCCGCTGCCGGCATTTCTTCGGGTTTTTCTTCGGGTTTCTCTGCAGGTTCTTCCCCAGGTGCTGGCTTATCCTGCCAATGTTTCTTCCATCTTCCTGAAAACATGGTTTGCATTGTGTCACTTTCCTCGATCTCCTCCGGCACTTTTTCTTCGGGAATGGGTTTCTCCTCAGCAGGCGCTTCCGGCTCCTTCTCGACAGGAGGGGCCTCTTCAGCGGACTTTTCCACCTCAACCTCAGGAACTTTCTCCTCTTCCGGCAGGGGCTTCTCTTCTATTGAAACTTCTGGTTCCTTCTCCAGAGGAGGAGCTTCGAAGGCTTCCTTTTCCTCAACCTCGGGCGCTTTTTCGGCTTCTGGCTGAGGTTCCTCTCCGATGGCCACCTCAATTTCTTCTTCGGACGGAGGAGTTTCTGCGGGTTCCGGTTTCTCCTCGACCTCAAAACTTATCTCTGCCTCTGGAGCGGGCTCTTCAATCTTTTCCACGGGAGGAGCTGCTTCTTCAACCTTTTTTTCCGCTTCGACTTTTTCCTCAACTTCTTTTTTCGGGAGCTCGATCTCCTCGGGGGCTCCGAGCATTTCTTTGATTTTCTTCACCTTTTCCAGCTCTTTCGCAAAATCCACCCCTGGTTCTAGGCCCTCCTCTTCCGGGGCTTCTTCTTCTGGAGCCGCTGGTTCCGGAGCGACTTCTTCAACCTCAGGAATCTCTACAGACTCTTTTTTTTCTTCTTCGAAGACTTCCGGCGGGGCCTCTTCAGCCTTCTGACCTAGAGACTTGACCTGCTCGATTTCCGTGCGAATTTTCTCGACAAGCGAATCGACTTCCTTCTGGAGCTGAACGGCCTTATTGAGGTGTTCTTCAATCTCCTTTTTTATTTCATCGTTTGCCATCGCAGTTCTCCTTTGCTTTAGCTAGTATTTTATATGCGACTAAGGAAGCTGTCAAGTGGAACTTCCCCCGTGTAAAATATAAAAAATACGGAACTTATCATGGCTTCTTTGAACATAATTGCACACACGCACAGAAAATTCAATCCTCTTTAAAGACGATATTTGAGGTGATTTTTCCTGGGGGAACACAGTGAGCCGACAGGCTCTCTGCCAAACTTCTTCTGGTTCGTTAGTAAGACTCTTTCTGGGGCTCCGACTTCTTTGCGGATGCGACTCTATCCTTTCCTGCCAAGTCTTTATGAAATTTGATTTCCTTCCAGTCTGAGGACAAACCAAATATTCGCTGAACATCACTTTTTTGCCTGTCGCCAAGCTCTATAAGGAAAATCCCACCGGGCTTCAAATACAAAGGCGCTCCCTCTATCAGCCGTTTGATGATCTCCAGGCCAGTCTCTCCGGCCACCAGCGCGGTCTTGGGTTCATAATCCCGTATTTCTCCATCAAGCTTATCCCATTCTTCCTCAGAAACATAAGGGGGGTTCGAGACGATAAGGTCACATTGTTCCCTCAGCCGAAGTTTATCCAGAGGCGCATACAGGCGTCCAGATGCAAAAGTGATATTGGATATTATCTGGTCTGCGGCGTTTCGTTTCGCCAATCTCAAAGCTCTCCTGGAAACATCTGTGGCATAGATCCGCGTAGAGGGGAGCTCTTTGGCGAGAGATACCGCAATATTCCCGCATCCTGTTCCCACGTCCACGATGATCTCATCCTCTCCAGTTGAATTCTCCAATGCTTTTTCCACCAACAATTCGGTCTCTGGACGCGGAATTAATACCCCCGGAGATACTCTGAACGGAATCGACCAGAATTCCTTAATTCCTGTTAAATACGGAAGAGGCGTTCCGGCCAAACGTTTTGAAATCATTTGTTTAAAGCACTTTTCGTGCCCTCTGGAAACGCTTTGGTCGAGGGAAGTCAGCAGCTTATCTTCGGTCAAAGAAAGGCACTTGAGCAGAAGAAGCTTGGTGTCCAGATAAGGAGAGGGGAAATCACCTAATAAAGATTTTCCTTTCTGGAGGAGTTCTTGGACTGTAGTCAACGAAAGCTCGATTTAGCCGGGGGAATTTGTTTTCTCCCCCATCATTATCGACTGAAAATGGAGTGTCAAAGCGTTGACGAATTCATCTATGTTCCCATCAAGCACAGATTCCAATTTATGGAGTGACAGATTCAAACGGTGGTCAGTGACTCTGGATTGGGGAAAGTTATAGGTTCTTATCTTTTCACTCCTCTCCCCTGTTCCCACTTGAGACTTTCTGTCTTTGGCGATCTTTTCCCGCTGCTCTCTTTGAGCAATATCCAAAAGGCGTGAACGCAGAATCCGCAATGCCTTATCTTTGTTGCGGTGCTGTGATTTTTCATCCTGACAGGACACGACAAGTCCTGATGGTTTGTGAGTGATCCGAATGGCGGTGTAATTCCTATTCACGCTCTGGCCGCCTGGCCCGGAAGCGCCAAAAGCCTCGATATTCAAGTCTTTGGGGTCAAGCCCCACATCCACTTCATCCGCTTCAGGGAGGACCGCCACTGTGACCGTGGACGTGTGGATTCTGCCGCTGGCTTCCGTTTGAGGGACACGTTGAACACGATGAACTCCGCTCTCATACTTGAGTTGAGAATAGACTCGCTCTCCCCGGATGTTGACGACAATTTCCTTAAAACCTCCGATCGGAGAGTGACTTGTATTGAGGACTTCTATTTTCCATCCTTTCCCTTCTGCATACCGGGAATACATCCGGAATAAGTCCTGAGCAAAAAGGGAGGCCTCATCCCCGCCTGCACCCGCTCTGATTTCAAGCAATACGTTCTTTTCGTCATTCGGGTCCTTAGGCAAGAGCATAATTTTAAGCTCTTCCTCGATCTGTCCATGTCTTTCCTTCAGTGTTTTCAGTTCTTGTTCGGCAAGTGTCTTGAGTTCTTCTTCTGAATCAGGATCACCCAGAATTTCCTCTGATTCACTGATATCTTTGGTGATTTTTTCGTAGTCTTCGTACTTTTTGACCAGAGGCTCTAAATCAGAGCGTTCCTTGGCGATTTTCTTGATTTTTTGAGGATCGGAAACTAAGGCGGGGTCAGAGAGAGACAGAGTGAGTTGACGGTATTTTTCCTTGATATCTTCGAGCTCTTGAAGCATCTCGGTTATTTTTTGGACTTGAGATCGCCATATTTCTTCTTGAATTTTTCAACTCGTCCGGCACTATCGACGAATTTCTGTTTCCCTGTAAAGAACGGATGACACTTGGAGCAGATTTCCACCCGGAGGTCTTTTTTGGTCGATCGAGTGGTGAACGTATTGCCGCAGGCGCAGGTGACCGTGCACTCCACGTATTCAGGATGAATACCTTTTTTCATTTCTGTCCTCTCCTTGTTTAAGGTGAAATTATACCAGAGTTCAACACAGCGAGTAAAGAGGAATTAGGGGTTGAGGGCCGAACTAATCCCTGACTTTATTCATCCTTTTCTGGTAACACTCCCAATCTATCCGAAAATTGAATCGTTCCTGGGATTTCCTGGCTATTTCCCGGTATTCTTTGGAATCAAAATAACTCTTCAACGCTTTATCCAAGGGATAGACCTCTTCCTCGGCTTTCCACTCATACTCTTTACCTTTGCTGTCGCGCAAACAGTTGAGATGAACAATCCAGGCCAGTTGTTTGAAGGATACGTCGGGAAAAGACTTCCGGATAGCCTGGACTTCTCCTTTCTTTTCAGGATTGATGAAATGGAAATAACGGGAGAACAACAGAGCATTGTGGAAGTAGGCCGGATAGGCCAGAAGTCCGTCTTTACGTATGATCCGGGCCAGGTAAATGAAAATATCCGCGACCTTTTTTCCCAGGGAAAGGCCGGGATGGCTCTGTCCGGGGAGGGCGGACTTCTCCCCCGTGAAGCTCAGAAGAGGATTTTGAAGAGTCAGCCACTCCAGGATAAGAAAGCTGCACTCGGATTTAGGGAAATCCAGGGATGTTTTCTCTTTCGGAATATATATTCCTTCCTTGATCTTCAAATCGACTATCATGTGTTCTGGCTTTTTCTGACTGTAGAAAATCCGGAATCTCTGGAGGGGATATTCGGTAGAATCCAGGTCAAACTCCAGAGGCCACAATTTCCTTTTTTGAGCCTCTTTGAAGAATTTTCTCCTCTTCAGGGCCGCTGCCACCTGATTCAAAGAGTACCGGCCTAAAAACAGGGAGGTCCCCTTCTTTCCAGTCAAGCTCGCGAAAATTTCCTCTTCCTGGAATGAAGGTGTCTCTCTCATCCGGGGAGTGTCTTTCGGCCGGTTCTTTTTCATTCTTAATAAAATTCCTGAAAATTTGGATTGAAATTCTAATCCATTCTTCCCATCAAATCATATTTTATGCGATTAGCTCCTCATTTACCAATAGTGTTAGATCCACGCTCTTTTTCCTTGATTCATCATTAAAGAATAACTTTATCGAGTAAAAAATCTTTGAGAAAAATAGAAAATGGAGACCTGATCCCATTCATTCATAAAAGGAGAGCGTGTCGTCGCCGATGGTCGTCTGTCTTTGGAGCTTAAAATACTTGGCATCAAACTGTGTTTTATAGTGACGGCGGAGGATGATCCTCCCTTCAGGTTTGAGAATCTCTCTCTTTTTGATCACCCGGAGCGGATTCCTCTCATCCAACAGTCTGTACGGAGGATCGAGACAGATAAGATCGAACTTCATCCCCTCCTTCGCAAGCAGAATGACTGCCCGGTTGAATTCTTTGTGGATGATCCGGGCTTTCGACTCGATCCCACATTTGGCCAGGTTGGATTTGATCACTTTTACGGCAGGAAAGAACTCATCCACAAAAACCACTTTATCGGCTCCCCGGCTCAACGCTTCTATCCCGATTGATCCTGTTCCCGCAAACCCATCCAGGAAGAGACTGCTCTTTACATCATCCTGAATGATGCTGAACATCGTTTCCCGGATTTTATGAGGCATCGGACGAACCCGAGAGTTCGGCACTTTTTTCAGCCGTTTTCCTTTATAAATTCCGCCGATAACTCGGATCATTGGTGCTTGCCCTGAGAAAAGCGAGCTTTTGGGGGAAGTCGGGCCCCCGCCTCACTCTCTTTTTGAAAGAAGATCGAGGCCCTTTTCTTCTTTGATTTTAAACCTCTATCCTCGCCCTGTTAATAGAAGAAGATGGCCTTCCCTCTCCGCGTTTCGATATCTTTTATCCCGTGAGGCATTTCCCACCAGTCTTGTATGCTCCAGACCTCATAGTGACTGATCTTGGCTGCGAAGGCGATGATGAAATCCAAGACTTTGGGGTCGATACGCTGTTCTTCAAGAAACAGGTCTTTCAAAACCAGCCTGACCCTACTGTCCTTCACTTCAATCTTTCCCCCAAAGTAGAGGGTCATCTGGGGACGGAGAAACTTAGGGATATTCTCTCCTCTTAAATCCACTAGGATCATTCCTTCAATCTTGTTCTTTTTAAATAACTTAACCTGCAGCTTCTTTAAAAACCTCTCATTCTCTCCTTCAATCCTGTAGGCAATGTAAGAATTGAGCTCGCTTTCTTCAACTGTAATTTTTTCCAGAGAGCTTTTCTTTCCACTGGCGGTTTCTTTTTCAATCCTATCGATAGCCTTTAAAATCTTCACAACATCCTTGAGGGAGTAGTCCTGGGAAGCAGTTGCAAAGAGCGGCAGGCACAAAATCAAGAAGGCAGATGAAAGTTTTCTGGTCAATCCGGCCTTAAAATTCATTCTGTTTTCATGCTACCAGAATAAGGAAAAAATTACCACCAATGGGGTCAGGCTCCCGGTTGACAGGTAACCAGAGGTCACTTATACTTATGAGTTAGAAAAAACCGGTTAAGAGATCCTCATCTCCAACACACCCGGGAACACAATGACTCAAATAGAAGAAGCTAAAAAAGGCAATGTCACATCTTCCTTGAAGAGTGTGGCCAAAGAGGAGGGATATGCTCCCGAGACTCTGCTCGAACTCGTCGCACAGGGTAAAATCGTTATCCCTCACAATCCCAACCACGCCTCCATTCACACTGTCGGGATCGGTCAGACGCTCAGGACGAAAGTGAACGTCAATATTGGGACCTCTCAGGACTTTACCCAGGAAGAGAACGAATTAAAGAAAGTTGAAATTTCCTTAAAATACGAGACGGACACCTTGATGGACCTGAGCACAGGGGGGGATATCACAAAAATCAGAAAAATGATCCTGGAGAAGGCCAGAATTCCACTGGGTACAGTTCCGATCTACCAGGCGGCGATCACAGCCATCGAACAGCGAAATTCTATCGTCGAGATGAAAGAAGATGATCTCTTCTCTGCCATCGAGGCACAAGCGAAAGAAGGAGTGGATTTTATGACAGTTCACGCCGGCCTGACATCTAAAGCGATAGACAGGCTGAAGAACCAGGGCCGGGTGGCGGATGTTGTTTCCAGAGGCGGGGCTTTTCATCTGGCCTGGATGCTTCATAATCAGAAAGAGAATCCCCTGTATGCCGATTTTGACCGGTTGCTTGAAATTGCCCATAAATATGACGTCACGCTGAGCCTGGGAGATGGGCTCAGGCCCGGCTCCATCCTGGATGCCACAGACCGGCCCCAGGTCGAGGAGCTTCTCACGCTGGGCGAACTTGTCAGGAGAGCGTGGGAACAGAACGTTCAGGTTATGGTCGAAGGACCTGGACATATCCCTCTTGACCAGGTTGAGATGAACATAAAGCTTCAGAAACGGGTTTGCCATGAAGCCCCGTTCTACGTGCTGGGCCCTTTAGTGACAGATATCGCGCCGGGCTATGATCATATTGTCTCGGCAATCGGAGGCGCGATCGCCGCAGCGGCCGGAGCGGATTTCCTCTGCTATGTGACTCCCTCCGAACACCTCGGGCTTCCCTCAGTCGAGGATGTGAAAGAGGGGCTCCTCGCCTCGAAGATCGCGGCCCATGCCGCAGACATCGTGAAAGGCGTTAAAGGGGCATTGACCAGAGATCTGAAGATATCCGAAGCCCGTAAAAATCTCGACTGGGACAAGCAGCAGGATCTCGCTCTTGACCCCTATAAATTCAAGGATATCCGGAAGAAAAGAAGGTCCAAATCAAAGGCCTGTTCCATGTGTGGCGATTTCTGCGCCATGCAGATCGTGAGCGAATTTCTCAACTCCAGAGAGGGAAAGGCCGATGACGCCTGCTTCTAAATCCCTTCTTTTTGGGACGGCCGGAGTCCCTCAGTCCACAGCTCCCCAATCCACACTGGCGGCCATCCAGGAAATTTCAAGCTTGGGACTCGACTGCCTCGAGATCGAATTCGTCTGGGGCGTCAAAATGGGAAGCGAATTATGTCAGAAAATAAATAAAAAAGCCAAAGAGCTCAATATTGCCCTCAGTGTCCATGCGCCTTATTTCGTCAACCTGAACTCTACAGAGGAAGGAAAAAGGCTGTCCAGCCAGGAAAGACTTCTGAGTTCGGCCCGGATGGCGGAGAAATGCGGAGCAAAGAGCGTTGTGTTTCACTGCGGATATTACGGCAAGTCCAGCCCTGAGCAGACTTACGAAACTATCAAAAAAGGCCTGAAGGATGTTCTCTCCATATTGAGGTCAGAAAGGAATCGTGTGGTGCTCAGGCCAGAGACCATGGGAAAGAAGTCCCAATTCGGTTCGCTCGAGGAAATCCTGTTTCTCTGTCGTGAGCTGGACGGAATGCTTCCCTGCATCGATTTCTCTCATCTCCACGCCCGTAATGGAAAAGCAAACCACTACAGTGAGTTTTTACGCATCCTCAAAAAAATCGAAAAGAAGCTGGGGATGTCAGCCATAAAAAAAATGCACATTCATATCTCCGGAGTCGCCTACAGCAAAAAAGGAGAGATAAAACATCTCATCTTGAATGAATCCGACTTTCATTACGACGAATGGGTCCAGGCGCTTAAAGATTTCGGGGCCAGAGGCATGGTGATCTGTGAAAGCCCTAACCTGGAACAGGATGCGCTCATGCTGAAAGAATTGTACATCGCGGAATCCATGAAAAAGGACTAATATTCCTTGTCATTGCGAGGATTCATGGGATTCCTTCGCTTTGCTCGGAACAGGATGGGCAATCCCATAGAGATAAAGAAAACGTGTCATTGCGAGGAACGAAGTGCCGTGCCAATCCCAAATGTATGAGGAGATGCACATTAGGGTGTCATTGCGAGTGAAGCGTGGCAATCTCATAAAAAGAAATGTATTTTACCGTATGGGATTGCCACCTTCCCTTCGGTCGTTCGCAATGACAAAAGAAGTAGAATTTCCGCACATTGCTTTTATGATTATTAAATGAAATCGATAGACTCGATTCTTAACACCAAAAGGAGGGAGGGAAAAATGAAAGAACACAAATTACTGCTCAAAGGAAAGTGGCAGGATTCAGAAGAGATCAGAGAAATCCAATCCCCTTATGACCAGAAACCTGTGGCGAAAGTTCACTTTGCCAGCCCAAGCCAGATGGAAGAGGCTGTTGCCGCTGCGGATGATGCGTTCACCCGGACAAAAAAACTCTCAAGCCTCGAACGCTCTCAAGCACTGGAAAAAATCTCCTCTGGAATCGACTCAAGAAAAGAAGAGCTCGCCAGGTCTATAGCTCTCACTTCAGGGAAAACCATCAAATCCTCGCGGATAGAAGTCGAAAGAGCTGTCAATACTTTCAAAATTGCCTCGGAAGAAGCCAAAAGAATCGAAGGAGAGATCATCCCTCTCGACCTGAGTGCTCAGACCAAGGAGAGATGGGGATTGGTCCGGTATTTTCCTTTGGGCGTGATCGGGGCCATCAGCCCGTTCAACTTCCCTCTCAATCTCGTGGCCCATAAGGTGGCTCCGGCCTTTGCTGCCGGGAACTCGGTTGTTCTCAGGCCTGCGTCCCAGGTATCGCTCACATCCCTGCTTCTCGGTGAGATCATAAACGAGACAGATTACCCTGCCGGAGGGATAAACATCGTGCCCTCAGGGTATGACGCGGCGGAGATTCTTCTGAACGATGATAGAGTCAAAATGCTCACCTTCACGGGAAGTCCGGAAATCGGGTGGGAGCTCAAGAAAAAGGCCCACAAAAAGAAGGTCACTCTGGAACTCGGGGGAAACGCGGCCGTCATCATCGAACCGGACGCCAACCTGGACTTTGCCCTGCCCAGGACTGTTCTGGGTTCCTATTCCTACTCCGGGCAGATCTGCATATCCATCCAGAGGATTTTTCTTCAAGAGAAAATTTACGACCGATTCATGAAAGGCTTCACAGAGGCCACCCAAAAACTCAAAATGGGAGATCCCTTGGAAGAAGACACCGACGTCGGCCCGATGATCAACATCGGTGCGGCAGAACAGACAGAAGAATGGATCACCGAAGCCGTTGAAAAGGGCGCACGCGTGGTCACAGGAGGAAAACGGAACGGTTCAATGTTCGAGCCTACGATACTGGAAAACGTCAAGCCCGAGCTCCGCATCTCCTGGCGTGAGGCTTTTGCGCCAGTCGTCGTGATCTATCCCTACACAGACTTCGAAGAGGCACTGAAGGGAGTCAATTATTCGATCTACGGACTTCAGGCCGGGATCTTCACAAGAGACCTGAATAAGGCCTTCCAGGCTTATGAGGCGCTCGATGTCGGAGGAGTGATCATCAACGACATCCCGACGTTCCGGATCGACCACATGCCCTACGGCGGAGTGAAGGAGTCAGGCTTCGGCCGGGAAGGCTTGAAATATGCCATCGAAGAGATGACGGAAATGAAATTGATGGCCATCAACCTCAAAGTTTAGAGAAAACCAAATATTTCTTGACAGGTTTCGGTTCACAGCCTAAACTAAATCCTAAATCATACCTTTCAAAATTCATTATTATCCGGAGGTATTTTATGAAGGTCATAAGTTTCGCTAAAGTCCGGGATACAATAAAAGACCTTGTTCAAAAGGCAAACTTCGAACTCCAGGACGACGTCATTAATGTCGTCAAAGAAATGGAAAAAAAAGAGGAATCCCCCGCTGGAAAAGAAGTCATAAAACAAATCCTTGATAACGCGAAGATCGCCAAAGAAGATAAACTCGGGCTCTGTCAGGATACCGGCCTAGCGGTTTTTTTTGTGGAGATCGGTGAGGACGTGGAACTGCAGAAGGACGACGGATTGGGAAGCTTGAGAGACGCGATTACAGAAGGGGCAAGAGCCGGTTATGAGGAAGGATATCTCAGGAAATCCGTCGTCGAGGATCCTATCCGGAGAAAGAACACCGGGGATAACACTCCGGCCTACATTCACTGGGAACTCGTTCCGGGAGATGTCTTCAAAGTGACGTTTATCGCCAAAGGAGGGGGAGCCGAAAACATGAGTGCTATTCGGATGTTCGCTCCGGCCGCGGGACAGCAAGGGATCGAGGATTTTGTGGTCGAGACTGCAGACATAGGCGGATCCAATCCCTGTCCGCCGATCGTGGTCGGAGTCGGTGTCGGCGGAAATTTCGAATATTCGGCCCTCCTGGCGAAGAAAGCGCTCCTGCGCAGGCCGTTGGGATCCCACAATCCTGATCCATTCTACAAAGACATGGAAAAAAGGCTGTTGGAGAGGATCAACAACCTGGGAATCGGTCCCCAGGGAATGGGAGGAAGAATCACGGCCCTGGCGGTTCACGTCGAAGCCTTTCCCTGCCACATCGCTTCTATGCCGGCGGCTGTCAACATCCAGTGTCATTCCCATCGAGTGCTCAATTTCGAACTGTGATCTGTGAGAAAAAAGATTTCTTTATTTCTGAATCGCGAAAGAGGGTGAAATGATTGAAATCCGGTTTCATGGAAGAGGCGGTCAGGGAACTGTGGTGGCCTCTAAAATCCTGGCTGATGCCATTGCCAAAGAAGGCAACTATGTCCAGGCCTATCCAGAATTTGGAGTTGAAAGGAGAGGTGCTCCGGTTTTCGCATTCATTCGCATTGATGACAAACCGATTTATGACAAAAGCCGGATCTACAAGCCTGACCATGTCGTTGTTGTCGATCCCACTCTTGTCGATGTTATCGATGTCACAGAAGGCCTTAAGGAAGGGGGCATGATCATTGTCAACACGGATAAAAAGCCTGAGGAGCTCAAATTCCCGGATCAATTTAAGGTTGTGCCCGTCAACGCCACGGGTATCGCCGTCAAACATAAACTCGGGACGCTGGCCGCTCCGATCGTCAACACATCTATCGTGGGAGCCGTGGTCAAGATTCTGAAACTGGCAAAGATCAAATCCTTACTGGACGCCGTGAAGGAAGACGTTCCGATAAAGATCGAAGAGAATATCGCCGCCGCCAAAGAAGCGTACGAAAAGGCTTGAGTGAATGCAGGAGGAATACGGCATCACAGAATCTCATCTGCAATATCCGCCAGTCGCGTATTCGATGATGAGTGGGGATATATTTTTTTCTCAACCAGCCTTCGGGTCGGGCGAAAATGAGTAGTGTTCAAGACCGGATCTCTTTTATCATGACAATCCCAACCTTTTCAATTACTCTTTTCCTATAGATATAGTATAATATATGAGAGGGTAGAGATGAAAAAAAGGAAACAGGCGAAAAAAATCGATTTCAAGTCTGAAAAGGACGTCCCTCTGATGCCGATGTCCATGGGCTCCTTCACGGTCAACAAAACAGGCGTATGGCGGAACATCAAACCTGTGATTGACCTTTCCAACTGTATCCAATGCGGTATCTGCTGGAAATTTTGTCCGGATGTGTCCATATACATCGAGGATGAATTCCCTGTGGTCGACTACGAATACTGCAAGGGCTGCGGCCTCTGTGCCGAGGAATGCCCGTCCAAATGCATCGCCATGGTGGAGGAAGAAAAATGAAAAAAGTTATCATGGGAAATCACGCTCTCTCCTTCGGGGCCATGCTCGGACGAGCTCAAGTGATTGCGGCCTACCCGATCACGCCTCAGACGCAGGTCGTCGAGCTCCTCTCCGAGATGTGCGCCGATAAGACTCTGGATGCCACGTTCATCAAGGTGGAATCCGAACATTCAGCCATGGCCGCTTCTATCGGAGCATCGCTTGCAGGAGCCAGAACATTCACGGCGACATCGGCTCAGGGTTTAGCGCTCATGCACGAGCTGCTTCACTGGGCCTCGGGAGGAAGGAACCCTGTCGTCATGGGAAACATCAACCGGGCCATGGCACCTGGGTGGAGTATATGGTCGGACCAGAATGACAGCCTTTCCCAGAGGGATACGGGCTGGATCCAGTATTACTGCTCGAATAATCAGGAAGTCCTGGATACCGTTATCCAGGCGTTCAAAGTCTCTGAAAAGCTGATGATTCCGAGCATGGTGATTCTTGACGCTTTCACACTCTCCCATACCTATGAAGTCGTGGATATTCCCGAGCAGAAAAAGGTCGATGAATTTTTGCCTCCGTTTAAGCCAGAGATCCGGCTGACACCTGACGACCCGCACGCTTTCGGCGGCCTCACATCTCCCGACCATTACTTTGAACTGAGATACAAACTGCAGAAAGACATGGAGAAAGCGCCGGCATTGATCGAGAAAACCGGAAAAGAATACGAAAAAATGTTCGGCCGTTATCTGGGCCTGGTCGAAGAACACCGCTGCGACGATGCTGATTTTATCTTTATCACTTCCGGAACTGCGGGTTCTACAGCCCGGATCGCTGTCGACGAACTTCGGGAGGAAGGCATCAAGGTCGGAAACCTGCGGATCAAGGTGTTCAGGCCGTTCCCTTTCGAAACGGTCCGGAAGATAATCAAGGATGCGAAAAAGGTGGCGGTCTTGGACCGGAATATCTCTTACGGACATCACGGCATGTTCTACCAGGAAGTGAAATCCGCCATGTTCGGTCATGACGGCACCCTTCCTATCTTTGGATTCATCGCAGGCCTGGGAGGAAGAGACATCACTCCCTCCACCTACAGAGAAATCTTGGGAATTGTTCAAGATAAAGAGAAGCCAGAGGAAGAGATCAGCTGGATAGGAGTAAACAAATGAGCCAAGACAAGAAGAAAAAAACGATGAAGCTCTCTCTGCCCGAAGAAGAGCTGATGAACTCCGGCCACCTGGCCTGCCAAGGATGCGGGGCCACTTTGGCCATGAGATATGTCCTCAAGGCTCTGGGGAAGAAAGTCGCCTTCTGCATCCCGGCCTGCTGCTGGTCAGTCATAGACGGACCATTCCCCTACTCTTCGCTGGACGTTCCGATTTTTCACTGCGCGTTTGAAACGGCGGCCGTTTCGGCCTCAGGCGTTAAAGCCGGACTGGAAATGGTGGGAGACACGGAGACCACTGTCGTCGCCTGGGCCGGGGACGGTGGAACGTTCGATATCGGCATCCAGGCTCTCTCTGGAGTTGCCGAACGCAACGACGACATCATCTACATCTGCTATGACAACGAAGCCTACATGAACACCGGAACTCAGAGAAGCTCCGCCACTCCCTACGGGGCATGGACCACCACAACGCCCGTCAAACACTTCAAGAACCGGCCGAAGAAAGACATAGAGGCGATTATGGCGGCTCACCGGATTCCTTACATCGCCACAGCGAGCGTAGGCTATCCGGAAGACCTTTTCAAGAAAGTCAAAAAAGCCAAGGATATCAAGGGAACACGATTTCTCCACATCTATGCGCCTTGCCCTTCTGGATGGAAGAGCCGGTCTGAAGATACGATCAAGCTTTCCCGGATGGTCGTCCAGAACGCCACGTTTCCCCTCTACGAGATCGAATGGGGCGAAAAATACACCCTGAATATCAAGCTCAAAGACAAGAAACCCGTAGAGGACTACCTGAGGCTCCAGGGACGATTCCGCCACCTGACTGAAAAAGAAATCACCACCATCCAGGAAGAAGTGAACAGGAAGTGGGAGCGGCTGTTAACAACTGTAGAGGGGTGTCAATAGATAGATAGCTGGATAGATAGATAGGCAAATATATTGATTCATTAATTAATTGATAGACAGATAGATAGGTAAATAGATAGAAAGATTGATTGATAG
>JABAOC010023567.1_pt4 | contig 19237 bp, 15 predicted proteins | sample 7062161 | NCBI WGS metagenome assembly JABAOC01 (sample SAMN14538625, study PRJNA623070) | marine sediment metagenome | biome: marine biome [ENVO:00000428]; feature: marine pelagic biome [ENVO:01000023]; material: deep marine sediment [ENVO:00002113] | place: India: Gulf of Khambhat ... | reverse complement strand
GATCGACCGAAAAACCATATTCTGAAGATGTATTATAAATATAAGGTGTAGAAACATGAACAAAGACGTATGGTTTGGTTACCATCTACCACCTGAGGGTTATAATTTCGATACGATGAAGAAAGTCTGTTTAATGGCAGAAGAGGTAGGACTAGATCTCTTTACAACCACAGATCACTTGATGAATATGGCGAATCCACTTGGTAAAGAGAATCATCCTCTTGAATGCTGGACATTGTTGGCGGCTCTAGCGGCGGTGACCAATAAGATACGCCTAGGGCCTCTTGTATCTTGTTATGGTTACAGGGCACCAACCCTCTTGGGAAAGATAGCAACGACTGTTGATATCATAAGTAATGGGAGACTTGTGATGGCGATCGGGGCAGGGTGGCATGAACCTGAGTTCAAAGGGTTTTTCGGCAGATTTCCTCCCACGAAAGAACGTCTACAAGGCTTTGAAGACACCCTCGCCATCGTTCACTCGATGTTCAAAAGCGAGCATACTTCATATAAAGGTAAAATCTTCACCACTGAAAATACTCTAAACAGCCCGCGCCCAATCCAAGAACCCGTGCCTATAATGGCTGGGGCTTTTGGGGAGAGAACTATCCGAATAGCGACTCGCTACGCTGATATCATTCATTGCCTCTTCGATCCCAATCCAGACAGCTTATCCCAGCAAAAACATAAAGTAATCGAAGGATGTAAAAAAACGGGTAGAAATCCCCAAAAAATTCGAATCGGGGTGGGATATTCGATGTGGCTTGAACCAACAAAAGAACAAATCAATATGCGCATCGCAAGATTGCAAAGAATGAATATACCCAAAGAAAAAGCTAGACAAATCGTAGAAAATGCTCCAGTAACGCCAGATGCTCACATGGAAGCAATTCAAGAATTAATCAATAATGGAGTGAAGCTCTTCACCTTCGTGGGACACCCAGATAAACTAACAACCTTCGTCGATAATGTCGTCTCGAAACTAATTTAATTTGAAATCAAATAAAAAAGTCAATAGGAATTGATGATTAGTGAATCGTATACTTGTTATTGGGGCATTAATTCTTGCAATCTTGATATTTCCATTCGTAGTAATTCAATTTATCATGAATCGATAACAAGACCATCTCTGCAACCTAACGATTGAGTTTAGGTATACACGAAAGAATACACATCTTGCTGAACAATCAAACCCATCTTCTGACTCGTTNNATATTCATCACCAAATTTCTCTTCTAGGATGGTTTCTTCTCTTTTAATGAAGACGTACCTGAATACGATGTAGACTAGAATTAGTAAGAATGCAGTTACTACACTACTCCAAACAATAACCAGTCCAAGTAGCATCAAGAGGCATCCGAGGTAGATTGGATTCCGGGTGAATCTGTAAGGTCCAACTAGCACGAGATTTGAAGGTCTCTTCATAGGTTCTCGATCTCTCAAGCCAATTTTACCAATGTGCAGCAGAGCATAATTTGCCCAAATAACAAGAAGCAGTCCAACCGGAATGAACAGAATCCCAACGAGATTATAGGGTTGGGGAATAATGTCAGCTGGAAACGTAAAAATGTCGACGAGGATTTGTGTAGAGATGTCGAAGATGTAGAATGGAGCTAGGAGAATGCATGAAAAGATGGTTGCAAGTATCAAAATCCATAACCCTTGCACAACTATCATAGCACGAGGGTACCTTTCTTTCATCTCCTCAAAGTCAACCATCTAAACACCATTCAGAATTTCAGTCTGGAGATTTATATATTCATTGACTAACAATTCGAGCGATGGAAACATGTAACTTTTGCAGACGTTGTGGCACAGTCTGTACAACCAGCAGACCGGAACCGCTGAGTTCAGTTTCTACCTCGGTCAAAAAGTACAAAGTTTCCCCTTATAAATTAGCTTCATTCATTCTAATAATCAATTTAGTTAAAGGATGAAACGCTTTGACCGCAGCAACACCCCCACAACCCTCTCCCATAGAAACTCAACCAGCACGTCGCTACGATATTGATTGGCTGAGAGTTCTTGCGATGCTCACGATTTTCTTATATCATAGTGGAAGGCCTTTCACCATAACTCCATGGGCCATCATGAATTCTGAACCGGACTTGCTATTCACATTGGCCAATGTCTTCGTAACGGGATGGATTATGCCATTGTTCTTTGTCATCTCGGGCATGGCCACTTATTATTCCCTAGCGAAACGAAGTTCGGGACAATACGTGAGTTCACGATTCAAACGTCTCATGATTCCTTTTATATTCGCTTTGTTTTTTATTCTACCAGTGGATAGATTTTATTCCCTCGTTTTCAACGGCCATTTTACTGGATCCTTTACTGATTTCTATTTTTGGACGTATTTTTCACGTATTAACTTTTCCTGGGGGTGGATTGATGTTTTCCGTTCGATTTCGATTTGCGTCTCACTTATTTAGCCAACTCAAATCAAGGTTTATACTTGTGGTTCCTTTTTTGGTTGTTTGTTTTCTCGTTGATTACTGTGCACCTCTTTAAATACCTTAGAAAAGAAGAGATGAGGCAGAAAATTTCAAAACTCGCTTCCGTTTGTAATCAACGTGGGGGGATATTTTTGATGGCGATTCCCCTTATTATTGTGGATGTAGTTGCGTTCCCGCCATTTTTTGAATTTCCAAGCTACTATGGTGGATGGAAACTGCCAACCTATTTAGTGTTTTTTATCTTAGCTTACATATTGGCTTCTGATTCCAAATTTGAAGAATCTATAGATAAGAATGGTAGACTGGCGCTTGTAATGGGTATTATTACAAGTTTACTGATTATAATACTTTTTGCGACAATTGGGGAAACAGTTATGGAAGAGGGTTTTACTAGTATATCACTTTATATTCTAATTACTATTATCTGGTCATTCAATGGCTGGTGTTGGATAATCTTCATCCTTAGTATTGGGCACAAACGCCTTAACTTCAATCACCGATATTTACCAATCGGAAATGAACTGGTTTTGCCATTCTATGTACTACACGAGACAGTTATCATCGCAATAGCGTTCTATGTGGTCGGTTTTGAATTAATCGTGATTTTAAAGTATCTCCTAATCGTCATAACCTCATTCGTGATAATCAGCATTATATTGGTGCCTATTCGACAAATTAATGCACTCCGATTCTTATTTGGTATGCGGACAAAGAATAGAACGAAAACGTAACCATTTTAACTGAATATGAGAGAGTGTAAAGTGACATAAGGGTTGCATAAATAAAAATGATTACTAATATTGACCCAAAACCCCAACAAACGCGCCGTCGCGATCTGGACGCGATGGGGATGTTGGTGATTTTATTTCTAATTTTCTTTCATTCTGCTCAAATCTTTGCTACGGACATAGGTTTCGCGATAAAAAACGAGACCACGAATTATGGGGTATCTTTTGTTTTAGCATTCCTCGCGCAGTTCGGTATGCCAATCATGATGCTTATAGCGGGAATGTCAATCTGGTATTCGCTCAGGAAGCGAACAGCTGGGGAATTTCTGCAAGAACGAATCAAGCGGATCCTCATCCCGTTAGTCTTTGGAATCCTGGTCATTGTTCCCATTCAAGCTTGGACCCAAATGATTTCGGGCAATCCAGATAACTATTCATACTACTTCTACTTTGGAGTAAGAGGGGGAAGTTCCTGGTTAGCTAGATATAGGGCGTTTTATGATCAATTTTTCGATGTCAGGATTGACTTGCGAAGATCCCCTTTTATTATTGCATCGAATTCAAGCCAAAGCCTCTTTGAATTCATGCATTTGTGGTTCTTGGTTTGTCTGTTTGGCTTCACATTAGTGCTGCTCCCGGTGTTCCTGTACTTGCGACAACCTGCAGGAAAACACACGATTGATAGATTAGGGCGCTTTTTTACCCGTCCCGGAGCGATTTTTCTACTGGGATTGCCCATAGCTTTGATTGAGGCAGTATTAAAGTCGGAGGAATTTATCGGATGGTGGAATCGATGGGTGTTCGCGGTCCTCCTCATCTACGGCTTCATTTTCGCCAGCGATAAACGATTCGGACAAACACTCCAACGACACTGGAAAACAACCCTCCTTCTAGGCGTTCTGACCTCTACTATGTACTTGGGAGGAATAATCGGTCTTGTAATCAGGAGTGATCCTATTAATCCGTTTGTGAGTGATGATCTATGGAGTGTGAGTGTGCGCGCACTTAAGGGGATATCGGGTTGGGTGTGGATCATCTTTTGGATGGGCTTTTTCAGTAGCTTAGTTAAAACAAGTAGACGGGTGAAGTCGCAGATGGCCGAGATTAGGCAAGAGACCACAGCTCCAGCTCGGTTTCGCAATCCCATCGTTATGGAGCGCATCGCAAAGTATGCCAGTGAAGCTCAACTACCATTCTATGTGCTGCATCTAACGGTCATAACGGTGATTGGGTTCTTCGTCGTGCAGTGGGATCTCCACTGGTTTATTAAATACTGGATCATCAGCTTGGGCTCGTTAGTAGGTATTCTGGCACTCTTCGACATCGGTGTGAGGCGAACCCGAGTGACCTGGTTCTTGTTTGGGATCAAACCCTCACAACCACGAGAGGCGATCTAGAGTGAGTTGGTTATACCCAGATGACAAGAATCTAGAAAAGAAAATTCTCGTAGAAATAGATGCAAATGAACTCTTTAAACATGTAGAATATTTTTCAACCCTCGATCGGATCTCTGGTGGACCTGGTGAGGATCAAGCCATTGAATACATCAAGAAAACTCTGGAAGAGTACGGAGTCCCAGTCGAACTCCATGAGTTTGAATCCTTACTTAGCTATCCGAAAACTGCCGAATTAGAAATTCTCACTCCCGAAAAAAAGCATGTTGAGTGCATTACTCATGCCTTTTCTGCGTCTAGTGAAGAGTCGGGTGAGCTGGTCTATGTTAATACGGGACAAAAAGAAGATTATGAAGCAATAGATGTAAAAGGGAAGATTGTTCTGTGCAAAGGTCTTACAGCTGGCCTAGAACGAATGGCAGAGGATCACGGTGCGCTTGCTGCGATCCATGTGAGAGGGGAATACATCCACGAAGATATTGTGACTTTAATCTGGGGAACTCCCACACCCCACTGGACACCACTTCTCCCTAGCATCCCAATAATTTCCATAAACAAAGAGGATGGAACACATCTTCAAGAGATTGCAAAAACTCAACGAGTACACGTTCGTGTAAAAACAATAAATGATACAACTTGGAGAAAAATCAATGTAACCGTTGCATCGATATCGGGGACTACCGAACCCGAACGGTTCCTCCTAATTGGTGGGCACATAGACTCGTGGTATGAAGGTGTCACAGACAATGCAACAGGCAATGCAACATGTTTAGAGCTTGCAAAAATACTTAAAAAATACCAACAACAATTAAAACGCGGCGTAAAGATTGCATGGTGGCCTGGACATTCGACAGGTCGATATTCTGGATCTACTTGGTACGCAGATAATTTTTGGTTGGATTTACATGAAAATTGTATTGCCTACATAAATATTGACTCGCCTGGCGTCAAAGGAGGTACCGAACGTCAACCAAGTAGTATACCTGAGGCGTTGCAGTTCGCTGAGGTAGTAGTAGAGGAATTTGGGGAGTCAAAAGGGGAGAGTCGATGGGGGGAATGTAAGATGGGGGATCAGTCGTTTCTCAGCCTCGGGATTCCCTCCATTTCATTTTATACGAGCATACCCAAACAGCATGACGTGTATGGTTCGGGTGGTGCATGGTGGTGGCATACCAAGTATGATACATTAGATAAAGCAGACAAAGAGATTCTCGCGAAGGATACCAAAGTATATGCCCTCCTTGCCAGTCGCCTCTGTACCTATCCGGTTTTACCTTATGACTATACTTGTGTAGCTGATGTGTATATAACGGCTCTTACAAGGTTACAGAACCAAGTTAATGCCTTATTCGACTTGGAACCAGCTATAAAACTGGCAGAAAATCTGAGAGAACAGGCATTAAAATTAAATAACGCAGTAAAAACAATGATTACGCTATACAAGGAATTAGAAAAAATAAAACTCCAAGAGGCCTTAGAAATAATTAATACATGCCTTATGCAATTAAGTCGTGTTTTAAACCCAGTCCTTCATACTGAGTTTGGAAAATATGATCAAGATCCTGCAGTCCCATTCCATCTCATTCCAGTGTTGCAACAAGTTGTGAAGCTCAACACTCTCGATATAAAGAGTTCGGAGTTTCGATTCCTCAAAACACATCTAATTCGCAAAAGAAATCAGGTAGCACATGCTCTCTACAAGGCTTCAATCATTATCAAAAATTCCCTGAAAAAAATAAAACTACTTAAAATGCGGTTCTAATCTTTATGCCGTTTTTTCCTACTTAAGTAAAAAACTACAACTAATACTAGTAATCCTCTAGCAAGTTGTAATCTTAAATCTGTCATTTCTGAAGTAGTTATTGTGTTCTTAGTAGGGCGGCTTATGTACAGCTCATACCATCCATTACCAACGATGCTAAAGACGCGTATATAGAATGTTTCGGTGGTTTGTGCAATAAATGTGACTTTTTCCTCTGAATCGATTCCTGAAGTCGTGTTTTGGATGCCAAACGTCGAATTGAGTACTTGGAGCTCAAAATCCGCTCTGGTGGCGTTCCAACCACGGATTAGGATAGTTACATTGTCTCCTATGTTGAATTGAATACGATAATAATCATCCGAATCATATTTGGCGCTTAAATATTCATTATAGACACCTGATTGGACGGATTTTGCAGTAGTAACATTATTGCCCGCAAGATCCGGAATGGGGGAAATTCCCGACTTAACACTTACTTCTATATTATATGGACCACTACCCTGTGCACTATATAGATGTAGATAATGGATTCCGTTAGTATTTGTAATAATTTCGACTGATTCAGAAGAAGTTGTGTCCCAAGATCCTTGAACAAGTGACAAGTCTGGAGCCAATATTTCTAGATCGAAATCAACTGGGGGAGTCCACCCATTTACTGTCACGCGTAAAATGTCCCCCGATTCTAATAGGAGAGCATAGTAATCATGGTGATCAGTGAACTCATCTAAGAAATCATAATATCTACCCGGAATAATTTCTCGCGCAGTTTTCGGAGAATCCCCAGCAAAATCTGAGGGAAGAGGAGAATCAGGTTGTAATTCAAGATTCAAGTTGTATTCCTCACTTCCACTCTCCCATGTAATGCAGAGAAAGTAGGTTCCCGTGGTCTGTGCCACATATGAGACTTCGTCGGTGTATCCGCGTGGCTTAAACGAGCCTGTAAGCCATGTACCATCTAAACTAAAAAGCTCTAAATTCAAATTGGTATTGATTGGTGTGGTAATTCGAGCCATAATCTTATCATTTTGTTGTATTTCAATCTTGTATAATATTTTAGGAGAGGATGCATTCAAAATACCCGAATAATTGCCAGGAGTAATCAATTCTGGATGTGTAATTGTTACTAACAACTTATAGAGTTCAGATCCTGTATTTCTGAAAATTCGTATTCCATAAATACCCGAAGTTTGGGCGATACCCCGTACTTTCTCTAAGCGATCTAGCCCTAAATAAGATCCATCCAGCCATGAACCAGTCGTAGAGAGTAATTCCATATCATAATCGGTTCTGTTTGAGTACATGTTTGCGATCAAATAATCCCCTGGTTGAAGATCAATCCCATACCAAACCTCTTGTTTAGATTCATTCAAGATACCCCAATGAATCCCAGGATTTATCAAATTCATGGGAAGACTTTCGAGATTCAAAGAATAGTTACTCGCGCCCCAACGGGCCTCTACCAAGATGTACCACGTTCTCGATTTAAATGAAAGACCAAAGACCTCTTTGANNTATCTATTAGAATCATCAATACACTTAAGCCGAGCATCAAAAGTAAATAGATGAATATCAATGTTGGTTAGATTACGAGGAAATTCAACACTTGCCTTCGCCACTTTGTTAGAACCTAGATGAAAGGTGAACCACGTTTTATTAGGCCCCGTATTCGTATCTAGTTTACCAAGAAACGTCCCCAGGGAAATGGGTGTTGGAGGGGTAATTTTTAGTGAAAAAGTGTAGTTTCCGGCCCCCCAAATGGCTTCCAGCTCTAGATAGTAGATTTCTGGTTTAGACGCCACCGTTGAGATCTTTTCAAGCCCTTCATAACCTGCAGATTCATCAAGGAGCTGAAGATCATGATCGTAGATTCTTGCATCTAGATCTAGTTGCGTATTCGGAAAGATAATATCAATATGTACAATTTCGGCAGGCTGCAGCTGAAAGATGAACCAGTCTGAAGGATCTGAGTTCCCTAGATCCAGACTTCCTGAATGATTACCTGCCAAGATAGTTTGAGGAATAGCCCACCAATAATTGTCTGTTTCACCACCACTCGTAACCTCTATGCTCAACGTATAGGCACCAGCACCTTGAATAACCATTATTTCCAGATAATAAATGCCTAGAGTGTACGCTACAGCGCTGGCTATTTCTATATCATCGATTCCAATGGATCTAGCTAAAAGATTTTGATTTTCATCATATATTTCACAAACAAGTTCCATTTGGGTATTAGAACGTGTAATGTTGACCCGAATAATCTCTGTCGCATCAAGCTCAAGGGAATACCAATCAACTGAATCGTTAGCAATATCAATGTATTCAGAATAATTTCCAATAACAATTGGCTTCGCATTCCACCAATAATTATCATCGGTCTTGTCGCCTTCTGTGATTTCAACAGTGAGTAAATACGAGCCGAAGCCCCTATATTGGTGTACCTCAATATAATACCATGCGGAGGCTGTAGCTATGGTTGACACTACTTCATAGTTGCTTGAACTTGTGGAATAATTTAGCTCATTATGATACTGATCATAAATGAAAAGATCGAAATCATAGTAACTAGGATCGGTCAGTTCTACCCATTGCAGCAGCCAAATCTCTGCTATAATTAGCTGAGTGAAGTTAGCGAACACCTTCCAATTGTCTACTGGATCGAATGATGTTNNGGTATAATTAATTCCAGGTGTTAACTCATCAGCAGAAGTCCAATTATTATCTGATGAAACATAATTCAAACTGCTAAACTTGATGTCCTTAGGAGTCTTTACTTCAGCCTGAATACAAGAAGGCATTGGAACGAATAGTATTACTATAACAATAGCCATGAGGAAGAGTGAAAGACATCTAATTCTTATTTTTGAACTTTCATTCATCATTATTCACAAATACACTTGCTTTTTTAAATTCATCAATTGAAAATCTCTTGAGCTCGTGTGTTGAAGACTCAAGAAAACGAAAGTCCAATTCTGGTCATGGATATCCAAATTTCAATCGATATATTGCCATGAACATGTAATTGTACTCGTATTTACCCCATTACATCATACTTCATTCTTAAACCTTTGCTACTCATTCATCAAAATCGTTAACTAAAAGTTAACTTTTTTGGTGTAAAACATGATAAAACCTTTGGGATGGGTTTTTAATCCGTTTTTCAATTCTATCAATGAGTTCAAGTTTCATCGGCTATGGATTCTTAAATTATCGCGACTTGAATAGATACTGACTTGACAAGTTAAACTAGAACAAATTAAGAATAGCATTTGAAAAATATTGATCAAACAAATCAGTAACTATAATAGGCCCTTCTTCTAAAAAAACAGGAGAGACGATTCAATGATAGATTTAAAGCGTATTTTGACTTTATCAGTGTTATTTATGCTCATTTGCACTGGTTCAATTAACAATAACTCTTATATACGCACACAAAGCCAGACAGGAGCTCAAAGACGGTTTATAATGCAGGAATTCTCACATAACCGCTCAAGAGCTTCATTGATGTTCTATAATTCCGTCAAATTGCATCAAATCTTATCATTTAGGAATTCTGCTAAAATCAGCGATTTTGGGCAGAAAGTGGCAAAAGAAACCCTTCAACGAGTATTTCAAGAGAATATTACTGAAGGAGATGTGGTTGATCAGATAGAATTTCATATGATTGATGCGGGCTCTGATGAGACTCTCGCGTTCAGCAGTATCGTCGCATCCGGTGAAGATTCAGTCATGCACCATGGTGATCTAACAAATGATGAAAACAACTACATTGAACTGGGAGAAGCAGTTGTATGTGACATCGGTGCTAAATATGCTGGTTACTCAACCGACATAACTCGGACGTACTTCATTGGTCAACCGACGCCTGAAATGGTGAAGATTTACCAAATTGTCTTAGAGGCCCAAAAAGCTGGTATACAATCTGTGGGACCCGGAATCAATGTGAACAGCGTTGCTCATGCTGCTAGAGATATTATAGAGAATTATGGATATGGAAAATATTTTCCACACTTGACGGGTCATGGGTTAGGACCTTATGTACATGAACAACCTCGAATCGGCGTTAATAGTACAGGTATCCTCAAACCGGGGATGGTGATCACAGTAGAACCTGGTATCTATATTCCAGAGGCAGAATTTGGAGTGAGAATCGAAGATGATGTGCTAGTCACAGAAACCGGATATGAAGTGTTGACCCACGCACCTAAGGCGCTGTCAGACGTGGTGCTACTGGAGAATAGCAGCATTGGTTTCCCATCAGTTCAGATTACATACCCTCAAGATAGATCTATACATTTTTTTAATGAAACCATTGAAGTCCGAGCAAAAATCGTCCCATATAGTGACGATTATTCAGTTGATCGTGTTCAATGCAAAATAAGCGACACATGGAGAGATATGAATCCACTTGTAGATTTGAATAATGAATATTCATATCAATTTATATTCTCCACTAAAATGAGTGGTCGTCTCACTATAGGAGTCCGAGCCAACTCTGGAGAGCTTTGGCGAACAGATCTCATTGAAATTGAGGCAGATTTGCGCAATACGCCTATAAAGACATACAAGCTTCCGGAAACGTATCAATCCGAACACCCCTATATGCAAGGTACGAATTCTTCATGGATCATTCAGCACAAAGGGACTTCACAACTTCGTGTTCACTTCGTATCTCTTCAAATTGCGTTTTTCTCTCATCTGTACCTCCGTGACGTACATGGACATATTTACATCGATTACGAGGGAGTTGATGAATTGAACGCTGATATATGGTCCCCCTGGATTCCGAAAGATACAATAGTCATTCATTTGGATGCTGAATTTGGGGAGGCGTATGGATTTCGTGTGGATTACTATGAAATACCCGCCCCAAACCGATTTATTCCAGGATACACCTGTATCTCCGCTATTTTTAGCTTATTAGTGATTTTATATGTGACTCAAAAGCGTAAAACTCGCTGAGACCGTTCAATAATGTGCCGGTAGTTGCTCAACAGGCCATTTAGGAGACCCATACACTAATTAAACAATTTTAAGGCAAAAATCAATTTTATGTCTTGTCGAAAATCCCCACTATCAATTTTACTTTCTAATGTAACATATTATCTAATAATAAATTTGAGACGATATGATTTCTCGCCAATTGCAACTCAGAAATTCTCAAATGTTATAATCAAGAATTTGAATATGTTTAACTTTGATAGCCTCAATTACCTGAAAAAAGAGGACAGACACAAAATGGTTGAAGCACAGGAACGTTTTCATGATCGTTATCGAATGTTAATGGATGTTTATGAAGTAAATGAAAAATAAAATTCTCGTGCTGATGAAAAGGCTACAGCTCTTCTAACTCTGTCCGGTGCAATCACTTCAATTGCAATTTTGTTGTTATCCACTGATTATATGACTAGCAAACCAGCATTTAAGATAAGTCTCGGAATATTAATGGTATTTGGTTTTATTTCGATGCTTTTTCTTGTACATGCTGTCCGTCCATTTTTCCTGAGAAGTGCTGTTACAGTGAAATCCAATGGGATCATCTATTTTAAGGATATTCTAGAATGTAAAGACCCAGCTGGGTTTAAGGCGCGTGTAGATGAGTTTGAGGCGGACCTCGAAAAATTTCTGGACAGTTTAGAGCTATCAATCTTTGTTATAGCTCAGATACTAAGGAGAAAATTCAGAAGTTTGGATTTAGCGGTTTCCAGCATATTCTTGGGGGTAGTTATGTTAGTAATCAGTGCTATTATAGGTCAGTTCCTCTGAACAGCTCGATTTGTACTTTGTAAACTATAAAATAAGTTTAATATCCATAAATTTTATTAAAAATTGATTCCAGTGACATTTTACTCAATATTTTTTGTAATGTAATATAATTCAGAACATCCCTAAGATGGCAGTTTAGTATCAAATAGAACTACACTCACGGCTTGTATTTGGGTAACAAGGGTATTACTTAACTTAAAAGGCAAAATTCTTAAAAAATCGTCTCAAATCAGCTCATAATCCATATGATGTGATAATATGAGTTCAATTTTAATCAAACATGGGTATTTAATCACCATGAAGGGAGAAGGGACACATGTTATTGAAGATGGGGCTTTAGCAATCGAACAGGATAGGATTGTGTCAGTCGGTAAGACAACAGAAGTCATGCGGGAATACAGTGGCGAATTTGTCATTGATGCGTCAGGTCAAGCTATCTTACCTGGTTTGATTGATTGTCATATTCACTCGACCCTTAGCTTATTACGCGGTCTTGGCCAAGATGTCGCTGAAACAGAATGGATGTTTAGGACTATTGCTCCTTTTAGAAAACATTTTACGAAGGAAGACGAAATAATTGGTTCAAAATTATGTGTTTTAGAAGCAATAAAGACTGGTACAACCTGTTTTGGCGATTATGGGACCAATATGCCTGATCTGGCACTTGAGGTCTACGAACCATTTGGGGTTAGGGCAAATCTCTGTTCAACAATCAATGAACTCAGTCCTGGGAGACGCGATATTACAAAACTCTTTCAATTTGAACCCTCTGTAGGAGAGACAAAACTCAAAGAGGGTTTAAACCTAATCGACAAGTGGCACGGCAGCGCAGACGGAAGAATCACCTGTCTATTTGGCCCCCATGCACCTGATATGTTGAGTAAAGAATTATTACTAAATATCAAAGAATTAGCCCAAGAAAGGCGGCTCTCAATGCATATGCATGTTGCACAAAGCTGGGGGAGAGAGCATAAGCAGGTGTTCGAAAGATACGGCAAGTCTCCAGTTCGATTTCTTGAGGAAATTGGTTTTTTAAGTCCACAGTTGATTGCAGCCCATTGTCATGCTACCACTTCAGAGGAATTGAAACTACTGGCGCAAAGTGGAACCCGGATGATTGGGTGTCCTGGATCAATATGCTTAATCGATGGTATCGTCCCTCCCCTCTGGGATTATATCTCTGCAGGAGGAACAGCCGCTCTTGGATCTGACCAGAGTCCACCTGATGGCAATAGAATGTTGGATCAGATGAGATATGCAGCTATTTCAAATAAAATTAAACACCAAGATGCAACCGTCCTCCCTGCTTGGAAAATTCTAAGAATGGCTACTATTGAAGCTGCACAATGTCTTGGACTTGACCATCAAATTGGTTCCTTAGAATCCGGGAAAAAAGCCGATGTGATCCTTCTTGATTTGAACCAACCACATTTCATTCCTAACGTACGTCTTCCTGTCCGAAATCTGATTCCTAATATTGTTTATCAAGCCAACGGCAGTGAAGTCACGAATATTATTGTAAATGGCAAATTAATCATAGAGAATCGGCATGTCAAGACCATAGATGAAGCAAAGATTCTACAAAAGGCCCAAAGAGCAGCAGAAGAGCTAACTGAAAAAGCAACAGATGACTTCATCAAAGCAGACTCTGGTTTAGTCTCAATGATGCGAGATGGGAAACTTTGAAACAGNNACAGAATGCCTTATTTTTCCAATTATGAGTCACTTTGAGCGTACTTGTAACTATAATAGTACAGATATCTTTGGGTCAAAAGGTTCACTGGTTAATGGATTTATAAACACTTACAATGATCTAAGATTGCCCTCCAGGTAATTTTGTACTGATTTAAGTGTAGTTATAAAAATAGTGTCATGAAATTATGATATAATGCTGAACAATTATATCAAAGACATTATACCTCTTGTATACTGGTAAAATGCAATTTTTGGATCCTTTGATGGACATGTAAAAATGAAGTATACTGTTGGTGAAGGATCATATACTCTTAGATATTGCAAATAAATCCAGATAAATTTACTAGACTTTTGCCATGAATTCTCTAGGGTTTTAGTTTTAATTAAACAACTTTATTAAACGAGAATAAGCCTTATTATTATTGAGAAAAGGAGTTTTTTTGATAAAAGTGGTGTAGTGTTGAAAAGCGAGGCAAACCTAAATGCCTTTAGAAATTCAATTTGCGCCTATATTAGAGGAAATAGCTACTTTTGGTCCACAAATTCAAATGGTAGCTCTTACAAACTTCGCTGGAGATCTCAAAGGTTTAATCAAGCAACCCACAAAATCAATACTACATCAGACTATTGATGCTGACCATGTCTTTCTAGGGTGGGCCATAGCTCAAAGCTATGTACAATTGGGATCTTATTATGCATTTAATGACCTTAGCACTGTGACTATTGAGTATAACCGTGGTACAGTATTATTAACACCCACAGAAATAGGAGTATTCATTGTACTGGTGAATCCTGGCGCAAGCGTAGAATTCATACGACAGAAACTGCTAAACATTGCAGAAAAGTTGCATAAACAGGCAGCTGAACTTGAAACTACCCATGTCCCAGATATTGTTGAAAGTCAAGATGAACTAGAACTTCTTTTGGTTGATGCGGAGAATCCCCCAATAGAAGAAAATAAACCCATGGATGATAAAAAAGGATTAATACAAGCCATAAAAGCGTTTTTTTCTTTATAATTTATCATCAAGCCTTTAGAAAAGCTAGTTGGCATTCTGAATATTTGATCCCTTAATGATTAATTAAATGAGAGTAATAATTATTGTTCAAGATTTGTTTTGTCTAATTCTATTCTTTTTCCAGGGTATAATTAAACTGGTTCAAAAAAATGTGAGTATAGAACTTCGTTTAAAGAGATGGTGCTACAAAAATCGATTTTTTAGTAAAATCTGCTAATGGGTAACTTTTGGCATTAATAGAAAAACGTCTGAGATCAATGATACATCAAACTTTCGGACACTTGCGAGACTGCCCACCGGATCAGCGAAAGATACACTTATGGCTTAATGATAATTGAGCTTCAATAAGAATGAGAAGGCCAATTTATTAAAAAATAATAAATAGTATTCATCTGAACTCTTGATCAGCTTTCAACTAAAAAAAGGAGTTAAGAATATGGAATTTGCCAACATTCTATTTAAGAAGGAAGATCATATTGCCATTATAACGCTCAATCGCCCTCCCATGAACCCTCTGAGTATTGATCTCCTTCGAGACGCAAACAGCGCGATAGATAACATAAAAGAGGACCCTTCTATCCGGATTCTCATTATAACAGGCGCTGGAGAGAAGGCCTTTGCCGCGGGCGCGGATGTTAACGTCTTTAAGGATGCAAAACCGGAGAACATGAGAGAGTTCGCTCATGTAGGCCATCGACTTACACGGGAGTTAGAAGATCTGGGGTTTCCAGTAATCGCCGCTATTAATGGCTACGCTCTTGGAGGAGGTTTAGAACTCGCCATGGCATGTGACATTCGGATTGCATCAGAAAATGCCCGTTTAGGCCAACCAGAGATTAATTTAGGACTCATACCTGGGTGGGGAGGCTGCGTAAGGTTGCCTCGATTGATCGGCGCGACAAAAGCAATGGAATTAATCCTCACCGGCGAGATGATTGATGCACACAAAGCTGAACGTTTAGGATTAGTCAATATGGTAGTGCCAGCAGAAGAATTGATGAGCACAACAAAAGAATTTGCAAAGAAACTCGCATCTAAGCCACGATTAGCTCTGCAGCAGGCTAAGAGCGTGATTAAGTCCGGAATCGACGTCAGCAAAGATTCTGCATTAAACCTAGAGGCTGAGTCCTTTGCTTTGCTCTTTTCAACAGACGATGCCCGTGAAGGGATTTCTGCCTTCCTCGAAAAAAGGAAACCAAATTTCAAAGAATAAAATGAAATTGAATGCATCGTAAAATTGGTTAAAATCCCTAAATTCATCGTTTGAGGTACATCAGGAGAAGTGAACAATTAGTAAACAGTATAATAATGATACTAATCAACAAAACTCCATATTTGAGCAATGAATAAATGAATGGTAATCTAGGATTTCTAAATTGCGAGATAACCTATATGGAACTTTTTGCATAAATTAACTATATATCGAGAGGTGTAAACATTCCGACCAGTCTTACAAAACCAAAGACGGGCCAGAACCTTTTGGAGATGGTACACCAAAGTGTATAACGCTGTAAATCCTGTTTTTTATAATAAAAACATGCGAAAATACTTTGTTAAGTTATCAAATCCAGAGGACGAGGTCATGGTAGACCTTGGCTGTGGAACTGGTTACACCACAATTGAATTGCTAAAACATAATAAATCAGGAGAAATAATTGGGGTTGATCTGACACTTGCTCAGCTGCTCAAAGCCCAAATGGTAGTTAAAGTGATGCAAGAAAATTACCGGACTCATTTCATCATCGCAGATGTTGAACACTTACCTTTGAGATCAAATGTGACCTCAACCGTAATCTCAGCAGGACTTGTAGAGTTTTTGCCAAACCCGATTAAAGCCTACCGAGAAATGCGGAGAGTTTCAAAGAAGGGTGGAAAAACCGCAATACTTGCACCGAGACTCCTAAAAAGCCCCATCATACGGGTTTTGGCTCGAATCATGATGTATTTTTGGACAGAAACAGAGGCATGGGAAGACCTTAAGACTGCGGGCTTCCGAGAAATCAACCTCTACGGAGATGGACCTAAATGGAATCGTAAACTGGTTTTAATTGCAATCGCTAAAAAGTAAAAACAATGATGGACTATCAATCCCCTTTCTTTTCGATTGTGATAGCCCCTTCAGGACAAGTTAAAACACACTGTCCACAGTTATCACAGACTTCAAGATGGCGAATAATGGCGGGTTGGCCGCATTCAGGACATTTAATGTGACAAACATCCACACATGCATAGCAGCTTGTGCAATCCTCCCATGATATGTTAACCCTATATTTATCCACTTAAGTTCCCCATTACTCGATAGGGGCACATCTTTTTGAGTGTTTTGTTTTTTCTGGAATTAACAATCGTATATGAGTTGATGCTTGGTTTTTCATCGCGAGAGGACTATGAATGATGTTGTTTTACTTGAGTTAGAATTCTAAGGGTTTTCTCAGCCACGCGATCCCAAGTGTATCTTTTTGCGGTGCCCTTCCCATACTTCACAAGTTTCTCCCGCATTGAATCATCCTTAAGCACAAGACGGAGCTTAAGGAGTAGGTCTTCAAAATCAGAGAAAAGCAAACCATTTTGTCTGTTGATGATAACTTCTCGAAAAACAGGCAGATCCCGAGCGATGACACAACAGTCCGTTGCAAAGCCTTCTACAATAGGAAGACCAAAACCTTCCCATGTTGAAGGAAATGCGAGAATCCCACTACTTTTCAAACAGCGGGCAACGGCTTCATTGGTTAAGGATTGGTGAAATTTAATTCGAGGTTGGAGATTTAATTTGTTTACTAGTTGTTCTAATTCAGCTCGAAGAAAACCATCACCAATGATTACAAGCTGAAGATCATGAATTTCTTTTGAAAGGACAGAAACGGCTCTTATGAGTAAGTTAACCTGCTTGTGATACTCCAATCGCCCGACATAAACAATTCGGTTCGGATTCCTGGGACCGCGTGGAATAATCCGTTCATAAAAATCCAGATCGACTCCATTTCCCGTTACAAAGATCTGTTGTGGCGAATAGCCCATTTTGATTAAGTCAGCTTTACTCTGTTGGCTAACAGTGAGAACAAGTGGGTATTGTAGCTTGTAAGCAAGCTCTTGTTGAGCAGTTCTAAGACGGCACCTGTAAAAATGATCTCGATGCCAAAGTTCGGGTTTATGAAGAGAAATTACATCATGTAACACAGGGATATGTGGTAGATTCGTTAAACGAGAAGCCATCCACCCTGCAATAGCCTCATAAGCTCCACTAGAGTAAATAATATCTGTATCAAGAGATTGTAACTCTCGAATTTTGAGTGCGGTGATTCCAGGATAACTGATAGCCTTCAGGTGACGAAGCCACCAAAACCGAGGAGGTCGTTTTTTAAAGGCTATTGGCTCGAAATGGATTCCATTTAGCTGCGCCATATCGGTGTAACCGGTAGTAAATCCTTTTGGGACAACCATGCAGATTTCATGCCCTTTTTTACAGATAGCTCGCGCTAACTCAATTTCGCGACGAGAAATTCCGGAAATGGTTCGGGAAAAGAGGCCTCCTGAGACAATAGAGAGCAATCGCAAATAGATTCCCTCAAGTTCAGTAATTGCGGAGTTGTCCTTTTATTTTAGTTCATAAATTGTTGGTATGGTCTTTATTCCGTCTGTCGAATCTAGGACGATGTAGAGGAGCAGTTGCTGTTTTTTCTGAGAAGAAATGTATAGTCACTATCCCACTCAAGATTAAGAGACTAGCAAAACCGAAAAGCCAAGAATAATTCATCCCTTTTAGGAATCCCCCAATAGCTGGAGCGAAAGCGCCGAGAATGTTCTGAGGTGTCATATAGATACCATAAGCAGCTCCTCGATTTCTTTCAATTGATGATTGTGCAGTGAGGGATGCGGTTATAGGCCAGAGGGCAGAAGACGCAGCCCCAAAGAGACAAAATGTGCCCAAAAGAACAAGCTCCATTTTTGTGAAATAAATAAGAAGAATTGAAATTACATGTAACATCATTAAAATTTCAATAATAACTTTCTCGGAGGTTCTATCAGACGCAAAACCTCCAATTATTTGGCCAAATATCCCAAATAGTGGTAAGCTACTATAAAAGAATGCTGCCGAAGCGATTGGTATCCCTTTACTCTCAGAAAGAAAAGCTGGAAGGAAAAAATTAAGACCACCTCGTCCAAGGGCCAGAAGCGCCATAAATGTGACGATAAGAAACAGCCCATGTGTCATAGTTCGGTTCATATGTGAGAGTGTCTTGGTTTGTTCGATGATAGGTTGAGTCGAGGTTTTCATATATTGTTTCGCTTCCAACGTGGTTTCCATCTTAAGAGAATGCATCATCATTTTATATATTAGAGCATAACCGAGCAAAGGAACCGTCCATACCATGTAGATCATTTGCCACGAATGATTAAACCTTGCAATAAGAAG
>JABAOC010004686.1_pt1 | contig 19259 bp, 9 predicted proteins | sample 7062161 | NCBI WGS metagenome assembly JABAOC01 (sample SAMN14538625, study PRJNA623070) | marine sediment metagenome | biome: marine biome [ENVO:00000428]; feature: marine pelagic biome [ENVO:01000023]; material: deep marine sediment [ENVO:00002113] | place: India: Gulf of Khambhat ... | reverse complement strand
GCTCGACTCCTTCGGCGTGCGGTGGCGACCGCGCGCGTGGCTCATCGAGGGCGTCGGCCAGCCCTTCGTGTGGGGCCTGGTGCGGGGCGACATCCATTTGCCGGCTTCCTTTGCGGCCATTGGAGATGCCAAAGACCGCCGAAATATCCTGGCCCATGAGCTCAGCCACGTGGTGCGTTTCGATGCCGCCGTCAACCTGTTGCAGGTCCTTGCCCAGGCGGTCTTCTGGTTCCACCCGCTGGTGTGGTGGGTGAATCGGCGGATTCGCGCCGAGCGGGAGAAGTCGTGCGACGAGACGGCAATCGCCCGACTGGGGGCGCAGCCAAGGGACTACAGTCGAGCCATCGTTGAGACGCTGCTGAACGAACAGAGGACCTTGCGGCCGGTGCCGTCCCTGGCGGTGGCCGGGCCGGCGAGGAACATCGAGGAAAGGATAAAGACCATGTTGCGACCGGGAAAGAGGTTTTACCGACGGCCAAGCCTGCTGGCAGCGGCCTGTGCTTTGCTGTCGGCCCTGCTCATCGTTCCGACCACGTTGGCCCTGACCGGCCGCCCGTCCGACGTGCAGGCGAAGGAGACCGGAACCGGGGTTGAGGGCAAGCAGATTCAGGCACAGCGCCTGCTTTCGGCCGAGAGGCTCAAGCACATTGGCCTGGGCCTCCACATGTATGCCACGGACCACGAAGGTAAGTACCCCGATGAATTGATGGCCCTCATGCCGTATTTCCGTGAGGACCGCGCCGAGGAGTTGGCCTCCTTCATTTCGAGCGATGCCGAGTACCTCGGGGCGGGCAAGACCCAGCCGCAGGATCGTGAGTGGGACGTTCCTCTCGCCTACGACCTGACGCTGCTGCGCAGTAACGAGGGCACGAACGTCGTGTTCGCCGATGGTCACGTAGAGTTCGTCAGCGGCGCGCGATTAGACAAGTATGGCATCAGCCTGCCCCAGAGTCACCTGGAGGTACTGGACGTCCGGTTTGAGCCGATTCGCCAGGGCAAGAACGTGGTGCACGTCACCGTCAGGAACACGTCCGACAAAGAGCAGGTCTTCACCACGCACATCTATACCCGCTCGCCGGATTACGGCGAAGGTGGCGTAGGCTGGGGGACGCCGTTTTCCGATACCATCAAGCCGCAAGAGAAGAAGCCGGTGCGCTTCGTCTTCAAGATCCAGGGGCCCGTCACCGACCGGACCTACGTGAACCTGCGATTCTTCAACCCCGAGGGGCAGGACAGGTACGAATACAAACGCTATTTCGAGCGACGCCACTACACAAGCGCGGAGTTGCCGAAAGCCCCGCCGGAGCAGGCCGCCCGCCAGCCGGCAGCGCCGGTCGAGGCGCAGGCGGTGACACAGGCATTCCGTCAAATTCAGGCGGATATCCAGAACCGGCAATACGAGCAGGCTTGGGAACGATTCACGAAGGATTTCCAGGACGCCGAGTACCAAGCGCGTTTTGAGTGGTTCCGCCGGGCTATGGAGCCGACGCACCCGCTGCATTCCGCCTTCACCTGGGAGCGCGGGGACTTCCTCAAGCTCAAGCCGGGACAAGTCTTCAAGAGCGACGGCGTGCTCACGCTCATCGCGGCCTTCGACGGACAGACCTGGAGCCTCGACTTCGTCCAGGAAGCCGGCCAGTGGAAACTCGATTGGATCGCGGGCTACGTGCCCAAGATTCTCGACATCCTCCAGCAGCAGGAGCAAGCGCCGGCCCCACAGGCTGGCGGCGACGCGGCGGCCAACAATCTCAAGGTCCTCGACATCCAATTCGACCCCATCCAGTCAGGCCGCAACGCGGTTCGTCTCCAGGTGCAGAACACTTCGCAGACGGAACAGATCTTCGGCTTCGACCTGCGGACGGAATCCAGCGTGCGGAACTGGCAACGGCAGTACACCAGGCCCCTGAAGGCCGGCCAGACGGAATCGATGCGCTTCGAGTTCGAGATCACCGGGCCGCTCAGGAATGCGTCCCTGATTCGCCTGCGGTTCTACAATCCTCCTTCAGCGTCGCCGGCGGCACTGGACCTCGGCAGTTGGTTCGAGATGCACCGGTACACCGGCGCGAAGTTCGACCAAGAGGAAGTGGCCTACGGCCGGGGACCAGCCGCACGGCAAACAGCGCCGGCCTCGAAGGTAACAAGCCATCTGAAAGTTCTCGACGTCCAATTCGAGCCGATGCAACAGGGCAAGAACGTGCTCCGCGTCCAGGTTCAGAACCTCGCCGGGCAGGACCAGGTCTTCGGCGTGTCCGTCCAGGCACATTCGCCGGGGGTCGGCGGTTGGGGCACCACATTTCTCGATACGATCAAAGCGGGGCAGACGCAATGGGCACGGTGTGCCTTTACCCTGCGAGGTCCTCTCATGGACAACAGCGACGTTGAGTTGTCGTTCTACAATCCGGGCCCGGCGACGGGCTTTGACGCGGAAAAATGGTTCGCCACCAAACCCTGGGACCAGTGGTTCCGCCAACGCACGTACACCGGCCGCGAGCTACCGCGGAGACAGGGCGCTCCGGCCCGTTTGTTGCCGGCCCCGCAGGACCAGTCCCAGGCTGCCCTTGCTGCGTTTCGGACCATTCAGGACCATATAGAACAGGGGAAATACGAAAATGCCTGGGACTGCTTCACGAGGGATTATCGGGACGCAGGATTCTTCCGGAAATATCCGTCGTTCAAGGAGTGCATGGAGCAAGCCAAGGGTCCCAACCGTTTCAGTTGGCTCCGGGAGGAGTTCGTGAAACTGACGCCGGAATCGGTGGCTGTCCGCGACGGCACGCTGGTTCTCACGGCCACACTGGAGCAGCAGAAGTGGAGCATCGACTTTGTACAGGAGGACGGCCGCTGGAAGATGGACTGGGTCGCGGGATTCGTCTCCGGCTGGGAACGAAAGGTCCGGTGGGAGGATTATGTGCTGCCCAGGATGGAAAAACGCAGTACCGCCCACTTTGACATCTATTACCCGAAGGACTCGACCGCCGCACGGGAGATCGAGCAGATCGCGCAGGACAAGGACAGAGGATTCGCCGAAATCTGCCAATTCCTGGGCCGCGATTCCGACGTTCGCATCCGCCTGGTGTTCTTCGAGGACGGGCAATCCAAGCAACAGGCGACCGGCCACCAGGGCGCCGGCTGGGCTTACGGCAACACGATTGTCGAAGTCTACAACGAGAAGGAAAAGCTGGACCCTTATCACGAGACCGCCCATATTCTGATGGGCTCCTTCGGCCACCCGCCGGCGCTGTTCAATGAAGGCTTTGCCGTCTACATGTCCGAGCGGCTCGGCGCGCATGCCCTCGAAAACCTTGGCGGCGGCCGGGCCACCATTCACCAACGTGCCGGGGAACTGAAAGACAAGGGCGATTGGATCGAGTTGGCGGAGTTGCTGGGCTACACCGAGATCGGCTCCGCCCGGAGCCGGCCGCCGGTTGCCTATCCCGAGGCGGCCTCGTTTGTCAAATTCCTGATCGACACCTACGGCAAAGACAAATTCCTCCAGTCCTACCGAACGCTCAGGAATACGAGCGACAAATCCGGCCGGGAGGAAAATGTCAAGAAGCTCGAGGACATCTACGGCAGACCGCTGCCAACGCTCCAGCAGCAGTGGGAGGCCGCCCTGGCCCGCTCCTGAGTGCAGACGACGGCACACCCGACACCCCGGCGGAGCCGGCCCGGGGCACCCAGAAGATTCCCGCAAGGGTGCACAGTCAAAAAATGCCGAATGGACCGGGCAGCAGCACCCGCTGCGGCGGAGCCCGCATCCACAGAGTTGCCCGGCCCCCCCAAACACATCACTTCGCGTTTGGAGTCCCTGCAAGCGTATCTGCCCATCGAATGGAACATGTCCGCGCTTTCGCTTTGCGCAGACATATCCGATTCAGTGGGCAAGGCACACGTACGCAAGCGTAAGCGTGCCGCCCAGCTATTGCCGAAGTTGTTCGTCAAAACTTGTGGGGCCAAGACAACCTGTTCAATTTCTGAAAGCCGTCGCTGATTGGAAAACCAAGGCTTGACGGCGCCACGCAGCATTGACCGCGCGGCTCTTCCGACAGCAGGCCGTGTTCTCGGGGTCGAGAATGCCGGTTCAGCCACTGGACAGATACCGACATCGATCACGTGAGTTGCTCTCCGGTGATTCATGGTCACGGAAGAAAAAGTCACGAAGGAAGACGTCATTTACATCAACACGTCTCTTACTGTACGCGCCGTAGGGGCGCATGTGGGGCTTTACTGGGTCCGCATGGGTGACGGCCACTCGAAGAAGGCGGCCGATTCCACCTGTTTCGTGGAGGCAGCTATGTTAAACATGCGACTGCGGACACTGTTGTGCCTGTCGCTGCTGTTTCCAGCAACATGCCAGACGCGAGTTGGTGCAATCGCACCCGCTGGCGCGACCCGAGACCGCGTTCCGGACGCCCGTGGCGACAGAGCGTTCCCGATCCCGGAGATGGTGCGCCTGCAGGGGGGAACATTTCAGACACGGGGCGATCCGGGCAGGGGGATCGGACCCGAGAACTACACCGTCGGCACGTTCTGGATCGGCAAGTATGAGGTCACGTTCGAGCAGTTCGATCGGTTCTGCGAAGACACGGGTTACTATCGCAAACGGTACGGGGGGATCGATCGGCCGGTCCCGGTGTCTACCCGCGCCGCGATAGAGCGCGTGGCGAACGAAAAGGAAGCCCCCGATTTGACAGAGGCATCCCGGGCCGTTCCGGGCCGGCTGCAAGGTTATCCCGTGATCGCCGTGTGCTGGCTTGATGCGATGGCCTACTGCCTGTGGCTGACCGAGAAGACGGGACTGCCATTCCGGCTGCCGACCCAGATTGAATGGGAGTATGCCTGCACGGTCGGCGGTTCCGAACCGGCGCCCGGTGACAGCGAAGAACTGGACAAGGTGGCTTGGTGTGCCGTGAATATTCGGCCCGGCGTCTCCCGGACACAGATTCACCCCGTGGGCCGAAAACAACCCAATGGTGCAGGAATCTACGACATGTACGGCAACGTCTGGGAATGGTGCCTGGACGGGCGGGAGGAAGGAAGCTATCCACAGGCCGTGCAAGAATGGGACCGCGTACGCAGACAGCTTTCGCCTATGGATATGGACAAGGGTTCCCAGTTCCTGGAGTCGGCCTCCAGCTTGTTCCGCGGTCCCAAGGGAACCGCCAAGGCTCTTCGCGGCGGCGCCTGGGGCGAGCCCTCCTTTCGAGTAAGCCCGTCCTTCCGGATGTTCTATCCGCAGAACTATGTAGCGGAGCGCGTCGGCTTCCGCGTCCTTTGTTCCGGAAATCCTGGCGGCGTGTTCCCGAGTGCGCCCGCGGCATCCTCGGACAGGGCCGGTCCGATTCAGGAGAAGACCGGCGAGTCTCCGTCCGATAGAACAAGGAGCTTGGAGCGCCGGATTGCCCAGTTGCAGGCGAAGATCGACGAGTTGATGCCACGGTACCAGGCGATGCTGGCGGACGATTTCTCGGCCTACCCGGTTCTTGCCTGGCGTGACGAATTGCAGGCCATCCAAGAACGTTACCAGGATATGTTGCCATCCCGGGAACGCACAAACAAGATTCGGGACAGTCTGCCCAGTACACAACGGCAGGAGTACTTCCGGCTGCGGGCCTTGTACGCATGGAGGCATTTCGCAAGCTATCCCAAGAGCGAACCGGAGTATTTGCTGGTGTTCTTGACCGAACCAAATAGCCGCCTCCCCCTGGCAGCGAAGGCACGCGAGGAGCAACTGGCTCGGATTGCCTCCAAGGAAACTGCCGCCGACACGGAATTCGCCGAGCTGCGCCGTTCGACTTCGCTTCCACCGGAGCTGATAGAACGGGCCAAAGTCGACGGCGAAATGGAAGGGCGAGTCAACGTTCTTGAGGCCGCACTGCGCAAGATCGAATCCCACGAGGCCAGTGCCGTCGGGCACCAGATACAGATGCTCAGATATCAGCTCAAACACCTGGACAATCCGGAAGCACTTGGCCGGGCTGCTCTCGAGGAGGTCACCGATCGACTTCTGAACGAACAGGACATCGACGACTGACCGTCACCAGATAGGATGAACAGATTATGCAAAGAGATAGGAGGCTCCAAAATGACTGATCAAGAGAACGAAATGAAGGAACCATCGCGGTTGTCCGCGCAACAAGAACCAAGCCGCCGTGAGTTTGTCAAGCGTGCCGGCGCTTTTCTATTCTCTCTGACCCTATTGTCCCGGACGAAGTCTGTGCTGGCTTCCTGCGATGGAGAATGCGACGGGACGCCCCCGAACACGACCTGTGACTCTCCCGGGGAATCGGATGGCTCCTGCGGCTGGTGGGACGCCGACGGAGGATGCGGAGCCGGGGAGAAAGACAACAACTGTTCGGCACTCCAGGATATAGACCAGAATTGCGAGCCCCCGTGTTCCGATGCCTATGACTCCGACCAGGACTGCAACACGGTGGATGGTCCCAACGATGGCAGTTGTGGGGATTGCGACGACAATCATGACACGGACAACAACTGCGGACAGCCTAATCCGGGGGACGACCCGGATGACCTCTGCGGGCATCCGCACTACGTGGGCCTGGATGAGGACGACAACTGTACCGCCACTCATGGACCTGACTCCTTTTGTGGCACCTACAACTTCGACTATCAATGGTTCGCCGATACCGACACGGACCAACACTGCCACCCGGACGCCGGTGACCCCGACAACAGCAACGATGACCGCACCGGCAGCTGTGGCACCGATACGAACAAGCCGGAGTGGCATTACTCGGGTTGACGGTCGGGTTCGAGAGTAACGCCAAGGCGATACCTTAGTCTACGGACCATTCTGCTGTTCCGAGAAGGCGCCGAATGGCTGCAACCGGTCGCTACCGGCACAAGTGAAGTCTGCCGGCAGACATTCGTGACAATCAAGCGAATCGGTTGGCGTCTGCGTACGCGCCGGCTCAAGACGCCGAGGTAGAAGTGCCGATGAATGTGGCAACTGCGTTGGATTCGCGAGGTTTCCATCTCTTCGAGTTTCGTGGTCGTCACCTCCTGTATGACCTGAACACGGGGACCGTCAGTGACTTAAATCCGTTTGCTTCTGACTGCCTGCGCCTGCTGTCCACGAAGGGCTGGGAAGAGGCCTTGGTCGATCTCCGACACAGTTATCCGGGTATAACTCGCGCGGAGATCGAGGCGTGCATTGTGCCCCTCCAGGAAAAAGGGTTCTTCCAATTCCTCGGGATTTCACGCGAGCATCAGAAACGCCACGTCGGCCTGCTCTGGAAACACAGACCGCGGGCCATTCAATTGTTCGTGGCCCAGGACTGTAATCTGCGATGTCGCTACTGTTATGCCGCCTGCAACGGCTCGAATCAGAAGGGCAGACTCATGTCTTTCGAGATGGCGCGCTCGGCCGTGGATTACCTGGTTCTCAGATCGGGACGTCGCAAGCATCTCTCGATTACGTTCTTTGGTGGCGAGCCTTTGATGAACTTCGACTGTATCGTCCAAACCGTGAAGTACTGTATGCAATTGTCGCGCAAACGGCGAAAGGACTTCGATTTCTCGGTGTCTACGAATGCGACGCTGTTGGACGAGCCCAAACGCAGGTTCATAGCCGATCACCGATTCACCATGTTGATCAGCATCGACGGGTACCGCGAAATGCACAACTGGCAGCGTCCATTCGGCCATGGTGGCGGATCCTTCGACGTAGCGATCGAGAACGCCATGCGGATGTTGGAATTGTGGGGCACCAAGGGACAGACATGGCGCATCAAAGCCCGTGCCAACCTGACATCGAGGTTTCACGACGCGGACAGGGTGATCGCCGCTCTGGAGTCGAACGGCTTCACTACCATCGGCCTGTCTGCCATCTATCCCCACTGCGGCGATGATTATGGCGGGGTGGCAATCACAGACGAGCAGTGGGGGCGCCTGGATGACTATTATGATAGAACGATGGATGTCGTCATGGAATGTCTGAAACGCGGGGATTCGCTTCCTCCCTACGCTCGACGCTGGCTGGGCAAGAGTTTCGAAAACATCTCAAAGCCCATCGGAACTCTGGGATTGCGCTGCGGTGTAGGGCGCAATACGAATGCCGTGGACTGCGACGGCAACTTGTTCCCCTGTCATCGCTATGTCGGTCTCGACTCGTATGTCATCGGGGATATCTTCCACGGACTCGACCACGATCGGACCATGCGCTACTACCGGGTATGCAACGAAACCGCATTTGAAGCGTGCCAAGCGTGCTGGTTGCGATCCGTCTGTGCCGGTAGCTGCCCCTGGGAGAGATCATCACCCCAGCAGGGAGTGCTGCCGCCTGATCCCGGAAATTGTCAACGGCTGACTCGAGCCATTGAGAGAGGAATCTGGCTGTACCACGAAATCCAGCGGCAGTATCCCGAGACCTTCGATGAGATCCGCAAGCACTATCCCGGCCGCGATGCCTCCCCGGACATGAGCATTCTGAAGTCTGGCGAGGTGATATGAGGAAGCATCGGTTCACCTATCGAGGCATCTGTTTCACCTACGACCCCGCTACGGGCAGGTACTCTGTGCCGGGCAGGGAAGACGGTCCGGGCGAAGAGAAACCTTCCCTGTCGGATGCAGCACGCAAGCCATGCTTGGAGGCTCCCCCGCCCATGCCCCAGAGGGGCCGCCAGGATGTCGAGGGGACCCTGGACACACTGGGCCCCTATGTCTACCACAGACCGCGCCGCCTCCAGCTCGCCGTCTCTCAGAGTTGCAATCTGGCGTGCCGGTACTGCTATTTGCACAAGTGCGGCGCCAACTGCCCACAGACGATGATGTCGGACAAGGTGGCGGCAAGGTCCATCGACTACCTGGTACGTGAATCCGGGCGGCGACAGGAACTGACCATTGCTTTCATCGGGGGCGAGCCTGTCCTCGGCATGTCGGTCATCGAATCGGTCGTGTCCTACTGCAAATGGCTGCAGAAGAAACAGGGCAAACGATTTCGATTTCAGATCGTCACCAACGGCACACTCTTGACAGAATCGGTCAATCGGTTCCTCGTCACCAACGAGTTTGGCGTCGTGGTCAGCATCGATGGCTACAGGGAGATGCACGATGCGATGAGGGTGGATCGTACGGAGCGCGGGACCTTCGACACGGTGATGAGGAATACAGAGGCACTCCAGCAATCCCTGTCGGAGCATCGTCCCGGCCGGAGCGTAGGAATCCGAGCGACCATGACACGGAACTATTGTGACGCGCGGCGCATCCATGCAGCCCTGGTCGCGAACGGATATCGAGAGGTGGTGATCTCCGCGAACGTGAACTCGCCCCTCCACGACGTAGACAATCATGGCTTCAGCGCGGAGACGTGGCAGCAGGTGTTTCACGCCACGGAGCAGGTCATGCTCTCAATCCTGGCGAAGAAACGAGCGGCCACGCCCTTGGATTCCTATGAGAGCAGAATTCGAGACTCGCTGGCCAAGCTTGGCACCCGACAGCCGTCTGGGATTCTTGGACAGAATTGTGGCGTGGGACGCAATGCGATGGCGGTGGGAGCCGACGGGTCTCTGTTTCCCTGTCACCGTTATCTCGGTACCGACAGTTTCGTTGTCGGCGACGTCCTTGCCGGCAAGGATTTCCACAGATTGTACCGGTTTTTCACCTTGTGTCGGCAATTGCGTCAGGAACGATGTGCCGGCTGTTGGCTGCAAAACCGATGTGAGGGACCCTGTGTCTGGACCATATCACGACCGGACGGGACTGTAGGTCCCCTGGACGGCACCTACTGCACCATCGTCAAGAGAGAGATGGAAAGAGACATCTGGTTTCACTATTGCTATGGGTCATGAGCAGGCCCCTCACGGGCGCTCAACTTCAACCACTGCGAACGAGCCACCGACCGCGACCAGAGGGCACCCCCTCTGCCTTCCGAGCAGAATTCAGATTGTCGCTCTCTTGCCTTTACCCTGGGGGATAGGGTTCTCAAGCCGAAACAAACCGAGGCGCAGGCAGTGCGTGTCAGTCCTACATACGCTTGTAGCGCGGGCCGCCGCCGCCTTCGGGGGCGGTCCAGCGGATGTTGTCGAAGGGGCACTTGCGCTGGCAGGTCTTGCAGTGGAGGCAGTTGGACGGGTTGGCCGGCTTGACCTCGTCGTGGATGGTCTCGTAAACGCCCGCCGGACAGAACGTGATGCACGGGGCCTCGAGGACCGGACGGCACCTGGTATCGCAGATGGTCCGGTCGATGATCTTCAGGTGCGAAGGCTGCTCTTCGCGGTGCTCGGTGGCGGCGACGGCGGTGAAGGTGTCCTTGTCGAAGTTCTGATTCGGCCTGAGGCGATACGGGGCCGCCGTCATCATCTCGTAGTCGTTCTCCACCCTGAACTGCGGCAGCCAGCCGTTCAGGACCGACAGCGGCATGCCCTGCAGCGGCCCGAACTTCGCCACGGTCTGGCGGAAATGCCGCGCCGACTTCATCTCCTTGGCAACGTTCGATTGCTCGATGTTCTCAGTGTACTTCTTTGCGGCGGCGTCCGGGTCATCGAGCGTGGCGGCGATAGCCCTGGCCGCCTGGATGCCGGAATCGAGGGCGTTGTGCAAGCCCTTGATTTTGAGCATGTTGACGAAGCCGGCGCTGTCGCCGAGGATCATCACGTTGCCCTTGCCGATGCTGCTCGTCTCGGGGTCGCGCGGCACGGCGTACCAGCCGCCCTCGGGAATCATCTTGGCCCCAGCCTCGACGACCGTGCCGCCCTCGATGAACTGCTTGACGAACCTGTGCTCCTTGAAGCGCACGAGCGCGTCCTGCGTGTTGAAGTCGCGGTACTTCCAATCGAGGCCGACGATCATGCCGACGGCCAGGTGGTCCGGCTCCCCGGCGTAGACGATGCCGCCGCCGAACATGCCGGGACCGACGACCGGTGTCCAGATGGGATAGCCCATCGCGTGGACGACGCGGCCGCGTGTGAACCTGTTGTACTGCTCCGGCGTCACCTTGATCAGCTCTTTGACGCCGAGCGAGTAAAGCTGGTGCGACTGGCGCTGCAGGCCGACCTTCTCGACGAAGCGCTCGGTAACGAGCCCGTCGCAGCCCTCGGCCAGCACGATGAACCTCGCCTGAATCGTCTCGCCCTCGATGTAATTCGGTTCCTGGTGTCCTTCCTTGTTGAGACCCTGGTCCACCAGCTTGACGCCGACCGCCAACGTGTCGCGGGTATCTTGCCCGCGCTTCGAGGGCGGGACGCCCTCGCCACTGAAGACGACATGGTCGGCGGCGAAGCCCGTCAGCACTTCGACGCCCATTCCCCTGGCAATTCCACCCAGCCACTTCGTGAGCCGGCTGATGGAAACGGAGTAATCGCCGTGATGAATCATCTGGCCGAAGCCCAAGCCGAGCTTCCGGGCGATCTTCATCGCCCAGAATAGTGGGAACCTGCCGCCCGTGCCGAGCAGGAACAGGATGTCGTCCTTGTCGATCACGTTGGCCAGGACCAGCTTCGCCTCGTCGGTCTGGCGCCAGCCCGGCTGGGCGGCGTCGAGCAGTGTGCTCAGCGGTTCCTTTTCGAGCACGGCCCCGGAGAGGTTGTGATTGCCCGGATCGAGGGCCTTGTCGATCACGCAGACATCAAGATCGGGCTTGAGGACCTTCAGTTGGATCGCCGTCGCCAGGCCGGCGGGACCGGCGCCCACGACCAGAACCGACGTCTTGCTGTATTCACTATAGTTCGGCACGCTCTACCTTTCGATCTGTAATTTACAATTTACGATTTATGATTTGTGCCCGCCACGCGCGGAACGCCCATGCAGATGATCAGGTCCGCGCGACCGCAAACAGTGAATTTCACGCTACACCCCGTGCAGGGCCTCGGTCAGTCTCGGGACAATGTCCTCGACGGTTCCGACGATGTAGTAATCGCACTGCCTGAGGATCGGCGCGTTGGGGTCGCTGTTGACGGCCACGATGGTCTCGGTGTTCGCGACCCCGATCATGTGCTGGATGGCGCCGGAGATGCCGAGCGCGACGTACAGCTTCGGGCCGACGGAGGTCCCCGTCTGGCCCACCTGGTGGATGCGCTCGATGAAGCCTTGCTCCACCGCGGCGCGCGAGGCCCCGCGCTCGACCTGGGTTTCGAGCTTCTTGCTCAGAGCGCTCGTCAGCGTGCCGACCAGCTTCTCGTAGTTGTCGCGGCTCTGCATGCCCTTGCCGCCGGAAACGATGGCGTCGGCGTGCAGGTTCACCGCCCCGTGCCCCAATTCGGTGTCGATGATCTCCAGGCCGACGTCGTCCTCGGTCAGCTCGACCTTGTGTTTGACGATCTTGCCTTTGCGGGACGGGTCGGCGGGGAGGCGTTTCATCACGCCGGGCCGGGCCGTCGCCATCTGGCTCCTGGAGTTCTTCGTGCGGATCGTCGCCATGACGTTGCCGCCCAGGGCCGGACGGGTCTGCAAGAGCAGGCCGATCTCGCCCTTGCGCGAGCTGTCGCGGATGGCGANNCCCTGCGGCGTCGCGGCGTACAGCACGATTTGCGGGACGTGCTTGTCGATGGCGTCGGAGATCGCCTTGCGATAGGCCGTCGGGTCGAACTCCTGGAGCAGCTTGTGCTCGATGGCATAGACCCTGTCGGCCCCGGCGGCGATCAGCTCTTCGGCCATGTGCGCGACGTTGTCGCCGGCGATGCACACACCGACTTTCGTTTCGAGCGAGTCGGCCAACTCGCGGGCCTTGCCGGTCAGCTCGAACGTGGCCGGGTGCACCACGCCCTCGGCATGCTCCGCGACGACCCAGACCTCGCCCTGGAAGGCTGGCTCGGTCGCCTTCATGCCGGCGAGCATGTCTTCGAGCGCCTTCTTATGGAATCTCTCGCCAGCGGCTGTGAGGATGCGTTCCTGGACGGCTTCGTCGACCTGATCGACCTCACTGATATTCAGATCCTTCAGGACCTGGATGAGAAAGTCATAATCCTCCTGCTCCTTGGCGGTGCCCTCGAATTTCCGCTCGAAGAGGCCCGCCCGCCGTTTCGGCAGGACGTACTTGCCGTCCTCTTTCGTACCTGCGGCGGCCTGGCCGTCGCCCTTCTTGTAGCTTTCGACGATGATCCGGGCCAACTCCCCGGCATCATTGAGTTGCTTGCACTTGCGCGTGCTCTTGCCGGGCGGGAAGACGCGAATCACGGCCGTCTTGGAGCCCTTGGCCCCGATGTGCGTCGCCTGGATGTCGTCCGCGCCCCACTGGACTATTTGGGCCTTGCCGGCCGCACGCGTGCCCGCGAACGTGGCGAAGAGCGGGTACTCGTACTTCGCAACCGTGACGACGGCCGGCAGTTTCTTGCTCGCGACCGTCTGGCTGCCGCCGCTGATGATGCGGGTGAATTCGAAACGCTTTTTCTTATACTGGGCCCCCGTCACATAAGCGATGCACGGCAGCCCCAGCTCTTCGGCAATCTGGCCGGGCACCTGGGCCGTATCGCCGTCCACCGACTGCATGCCGGAGACGACGTAGTAGTTATTGCCGCACTTGAGGATTTCCTTGACAATCTTGCGTATTGCATAAGCCAGCGGGTTGGCCGTCGCCCACGTGTCGGCGCCGCCGAGGGCGCGGTCGGTGAGGAGCACGACCTGGTCGGCCGCCCGGGCCAGACTGTATCGCAGCACCTCCTCGGCCATCGGCGGCCCCATGGTCAATGCGATGATGCGGGCCCTCGCGGCGCCGCTGAGCTTCTTCATGTGGTTCGCGAACGCCAGCGCCTGGGCGTCCAGCTCGTTGATTACGCTGGCCAGCCGCGACCGCACGAGCGTGCCCGTCTCCGGGTCGAACGCGTTGTCCGTGATTTGCGAGACATCAGGAACCTGCTTGACCAGAACGATGTAGTCACTCATACACTACCTGTCCATAACAGTCGACCGTGCCATCTCGTGAGACCACCAGAACCCTGCCAGCGGTAGAATGCGCATGATAGGCCCGCGTTACACCCCTGTCAACCGATTTTGGTCAAGACCCGGCGATATCGCTCCGATTCGCAGGCATCATTTCCATCGCTTCGTCACACCAAACTGCACGGCTGCCCTTTGTGTGATGATAGTCCGGGAACCAGGTCGAACATACCGGGTCTAAACAGAAGACGCGCTTACCGGCCCTCACCATGTGGAACGGCCAGACCGATGCTCTTTGAAGGAATGAGACCATGCCATTAATATCGAACAAACGACAACAATACGGCGCAGCGCTCCGGCGGCTGGTCCTCGCCGGCGTGTTCCTTGCCCTGAACACCTCACGCGCCCCTGCCGTCGGTCAACCTCCTTCGGACGGCACGCCGCCACCAGCGAACGCCGACCAAACGATCGCGGCGCTTTCCCAGTACATGAGCCAGGTCCGTCAGGGCGAGTACAGCCGGATTGAACCATACCCCCTGACCATGCGATACCGCACCGCCCTGCTCCCGCAGTGGAAGATCCATGCGAGAGAGCCAAACGACAGAGTCGCAGTCAACGCGGTACGTTCGATGACCTTTCTTCTGCAACACGCACCCGACCCAGCGGACCGCCGGAAGGTCGTCGATTGTCTTACCGAACTGACCGGGGAGAGCTACGAAACGGGCATTCGGGTGAATGTAGGGAATTATCTGCTGACATTCGCCAAAGCCGACGACTTCGGCGGTCATGCCAGGCGGATTCTGCAGGAACTGATGTCCGATATCCTCGACGGGACGTACCGGCATCGTCCAGACTGGACAGGCTGGAAGGAAGAGACCGTTCTGCTCGTTGGCCTGGCCGATATGCAGTCGCAGTTGCCGGGCCTGCAAGAATTGATCGAGCGCTGGGACGAAAGGCGCAGGCAGGCGTATCAGGAGGATTTCGACCCGGCATGGGAGAAGAAGATCGCAGATCGATATGGGGCAGAGACGCTTCTGGTCCGCAGGGAACGCCTGCGAAAAACAACGTACTGGCAGGACTCGGCTCTTTGGGCCGCGTGGCGGGCCCGTGCTCGCATGGGCGTCGCAGAAGACATCCGTCGTTGCCTGGAGCTGGCCGAATCCCACCCGGACCCGTACTACAAGGTGCGTGTCTTGTTTCAGCAACTTGCTTACATCCGGCAGCCGGAGGTGGTCTGTTATCTCCAGAGATACCTGCACAACGATGAATGTCCCCCTCCTTGGGAAGGCACAACTGCGTACAGCTGCGCAACTTCCGCCACGGCGGCCCTGTCGAAAATGTTGGCAGGCGCCCCTGTGCGATTCGATGGCGTGCCGTCCAGCGACGACGTGGCGAAACTGCGCGAGTGGATGGCAAAACAGACCGAGTGGAAGCTCATACGCTGAAGTCACTCCGTCAACTGAACCGATTTGGAGTGACCGGGGTTACGCCGAGTCCGGCGTTCGCCCCGAACCCATACGTCTTGCGCTCAGGGAGCACCAACGAGAACCGCCGACATCTACCTTCTCTCCGCTGGTATCCGCAATGCGATAAACGCCGTCTTCGCCACCTTACACAGGCCCTTGGAGCCCCTGACAGAATCAGTGTTATCCGGCACCATTCGTCGCCTCTGCGAAAGCAGACTCAATCACCACGACTCTGTCATTCCTGCGCAGAGCCTACCCTGAGCGAAGCCGAACGGGCAGGAATCCAGACACGCCACACAGGGAGATGGTTCCCACTTATCCGCGCACTTACGCTTCGCCGGTCGACTGGACCCCTGCCTTCGCGGCGCGGCCTCGGGCCGCAACCGAAAATGCTTGCTAGAAAAACAAGATGTTGCGCCTTTGCAGTGCAGGGGTGACAATCCCGCTCCAATCCGGGCAACCGCAACAGTCTTCGCGTGTGTTCATGCCTGACGCATTTCAGCGAACGGTTGAGCCGGCAATCTGGTATAATGTCCTGAGGAGAATGACCGATATGGCGCCGATAAACTGCGGAACGTGGTGATGAATCGCTGGGCGACAAAGAGGTGGTCTTCATCTGTGGCCGGCGTCTTTGTCACCGTCTGCCTGATCGGCGGCACGGGCGGGGCCCAACTCTCATCCAATTGCGGGACTCTCTTGATTGAGGATCGTGCGGCCTTTGACGTTTATTCGGATCGCAACAACTTCCCCGGGGCGATGCAGGTGCCCGAGGTGAAGTTCCTCATCACAGGGGTCGATACGCCCGCCCCCCGGCTGTACTTCCAGAATACGAAGAACTATCCCTACCATTATGACTTTGCGGTGGAGTGCCTGGGCCGGGTCATCGACGCAGCGACGTTCAATTATGAGACGTACTTCAGCGAGCATCGAAAGAACCTGGCGGGGAGCATCATCGCCCATGACCATTACGAACCCAACGAGGCGGTGCAGGGCATTTACACGCTGGAATTCTGGCCGACGGACCCCGTGACCTTCGATCTTGTCCGGCTGGCCTATGAACTGGTCCTCGACCAGATGCCGTTGGTGCAGGGCAAACTCTTCTACCACGCCCCGGGCGAGACCCAGCGGGCTTTGTACGAGATGGAGAAGGCTCTCTACGGTGCGTCCTCGGTCGCCGTCATCCGCACCGAAGAACTCTTCGCGAACGTCAGTTACATCGCACTGACGATGGGAGAGAGCTACGGTCGATTGAGGATCGTCGAGGGGCCCGAGACGGTGTCGGCGCGCGACATCGTCGTCTACTGCGTGCTCCCGAATACCTTGAGCCACGTGGCCGGCATCATCACGGAGGTCCCGCAAACCGCACTGTCGCACGTCAATCTCAAGGCGAAGCAAAGCCACACGCCGAACGCGTTCATCAAGGACGCAACTACCCGCGCCGACGTTTTGGCGCTGGCCGACAAATACGTCCGATATGTTGTCGAGCCCGGCGGCTATACCCTGCAGGAGGCCTCGCCGACGGATGTCAACGCGTTCTTCGATTCCATCCGGCCGAAAGAGCCGCAAAGCCCGCCGCGAAATCTGGACGCCAAAGCCATTGTCCCGCTCACGGCGGTCGGGTTTGCGGATTCGAACAGCATCGGGGCCAAGGCTGCCAACGTGGCGGAACTGCGCAAGGTCCTGCCGCTCGGCATGGCCCCGGACGGCTTTGCCGTCCCCTTCTACTTCTACGATGAATTCATGAAGCACAACGGCTTCTACGACACGGCCATAGCCATGATGGCGGACCCAACCTTTCAGAATCAGCCGCAGACGCGTGTGAAAATGCTGGACAAATTCCGCAAGAAGCTGCGCGACGGCGCGCTGCCGGACTGGATGCTCGAGGCCCTGGCGTCGATGCACCAGTCCTTCCCGGCCGACACCTCGCTGCGCTGCCGCTCCAGCAGCAATAACGAGGACCTGCCCAACTTCAACGGCGCGGGGCTGTACGATTCCTATACCCATCATCCCGATGAAGGCCATATCGCCAAAACGATGAAGCAGGTATGGGCCGGTCTGTGGACGTATCGCGCGTTCGAGGAGCGCGACTTCTATCGAGTCGATCACTTGCAGGCGGCGATGGGCGTGCTCGTGCACCCGAACTACGAGAACGAGCAGGCCAACGGCGTCGGTATTACGAAGAACATCTACGATGCCAACTGGCCCGGCTATTATGTGAACGTCCAGGTGGGCGAGGACCTCGTGACCAATCCGCCGGAACTCTCGATTCCGGACGAATTCCTCGTCGCGGACCTCATGGGCACTGAGCGCTACGAAATCCAGTACATCCGCCGCTCCAATCTTGTCGCCGGGGGCGGCCACGTTCTGGCCAAAGACCAGATCTTCCTGCTGGCCGACATGATGGGAGTCGTTCAGGCGCATTTCCGGCGTCTCTATCGGGTCCATCCCAGAGACCGGCATTTCGCCCTGGATATCGAGTTCAAGATCACCGCCGACGGCCGCCTCGTCATCAAACAGGCCCGCCCTTGGGTTGAGTAGAACGCGGTCCGGTAACGAGGAGAGAACCCCCATTTCCTCATTTGTGCACGACTGTGTCGTAGCGATGGGTGGGTCGCGGGCGGCCGGGACGCAGGCAACGCAGGTTCCTGATCTCGATTCGCACGCACCGGCCGGCGGCATTTTCCAGGGTGCCGCGCACCATCCGCTCCAACTCCTCGGGGGATACCTCCATGCGCGCGTTCAGCGTGAGGCTCGCCTCCGGCGGCGAACCGGCGAGCCGGCCCTGCAAAAAGGGTTCGGACTTGTGATCCGTGAGGTTGCCAATACAATGGCCCGTATTGGTCGTGAGCAAGAGTTTGATGTGCCCGATGCGTGCGTGTCGCTCACGAGACTCCATTTGCAGGCCGCGTAACAGCCCCAGACAGAAGGTCTCCCACTCCACCGGGTCCGTGACGGCGAACAGCCGAATATCCGCATTTAGCCAGCCCAGCACGGCCTCGCCCTCGGCATAAAGGTCGTAGTCCACGTCGACAATGCGCGAGCCCGCGCGCCGTGTGGAGAGCACCTCGTCGAGCCATTGTTCCAGGCCCGCGCCGTGACGCGCGGAGAGATATCGCGCGCTAGCATGCGGAAATTGCGCCTTCAGGAGTTCGTCAATCCCACGGCGTCCCTGGTCCGATAAGAGGTCGCTCTTGTTCACGACCAACAAATCCGCTTCTTCGAGCTGTTTACGGAAGATGTACGCCGCATCAGGATGCAGGGCGTCGCTGTTGCGGCCCAGGATGTCCGTGAGACGCAACGGGTCGGCCAACACCGAGAGCGGCGCCAGGTCGAATCGCGCGTCGAACCTGTCCTTCAACGGCTGCAGGATCGTGGCGGACAGATCCGTACAGCTTCCCACCGGCTCACCAATGAGCACGTCCACGTCTGATGCCAGCAGTTTCTCCGTCGCATAGATCAAGCCGGCGAAATTGCAGCAAAAACAACTCCCGGCGACCTCCCGCACGCTCAGGCCCTTCTCGGCGAGCCATTTCGTATCCACGAGGTCGGGCGCTTGGTCGTTCGTGATCAGTCCGACCCGCTTGCCCCGCTTCATGAGCAGCTCCGCCGCACGCCACAGAAGCGTGGTCTTGCCCGCGCCGAGGAATCCGCCGATAAACATGAGTTGCACTTTCTTCATGGTATGAGTCCTTGAGGTTGTGAGTCCGATGTCATGCGGCTGGCGGATCGACCGGCAACGACAACAGTCGGGGCAACCAAATACTGATAAGATGCCCCGCCGAGAAGCGCACCGAGGATCGGTGAGAGGATGTAGACCGTAAGGAAACCTCCGCGTGGTCCTGGAATCGCGACCGACCCCCAGCCGGCGAGGTACGCGAACAGCCGCGGTCCAAAATCGCGGGCGGGATTGAATCCGGCTTGCGTCAGCGGGCCCATGACGGAGATCAGTATCGAGACTGTCAG
>JABAOC010005624.1_pt2 | contig 19260 bp, 18 predicted proteins | sample 7062161 | NCBI WGS metagenome assembly JABAOC01 (sample SAMN14538625, study PRJNA623070) | marine sediment metagenome | biome: marine biome [ENVO:00000428]; feature: marine pelagic biome [ENVO:01000023]; material: deep marine sediment [ENVO:00002113] | place: India: Gulf of Khambhat ... | reverse complement strand
CCGGTAAATAAAGCATTGGCACCCCTCACATGAAAACAGAGGGAACCCATGGTGTGTCCCGGGGTATGGAGCACCTTTATCGTGGTGCTTCCCAACTGCAATGAGTGGTTGTCCTTTATGAACATATCTGGCGCTGGATCGCTGCCTATTTCCTTGAGAAAGTGAGAATCCTCCTTGTGGAGACATATGATTCCCCCCATATTTTCCTTCAAAATGGGGAGTGAATGTATGTGCGACCTGTGGCCATGGGTAACCAGTATATATTTGAGGCCTGCCCCCAGTTCATTGAGGGTACTTCTCATGTCGTTGTAGGAATTAGCCACATCTATTGCCGCAGCTTCATCACCGTCGATGAGCAGGTAGACGTTGTTGTCCTTTGGTGGAGAGACGAATCTCTTTACGATCAAATCTCTTTCTGCCATTCCAACAGCGGACCCTCTCCAACTATTGATTGCCCTGCCCGTCAAATCAGGCAAATTGACAGTTGTGTATAACATCCATAGAGAAGATTGTCAAATTCGGCAGCGGAAGGAACGATTTCGCTTTTCTCCCCCCGTATGGAGACCTTTACCATTCCACTCTTGGGTTAAAAAATAGTTGTCTTGCTTGGCTACCTATTGTATAAATAGTCCCGCACGTGCTTTCAAGGCTGTTGGAGCGGAGTCTATTTTTATCGATTGATGAGCTCTTCCTTGAGTCCTCATGGGAGATAGCGGGTATGATGTCGCTTGGTGCGTGGGTTTCCATCAGTTCGGATTTTCAGAACATCTCCCGAGCTTAAACCGAATACGTGGATCACTTCTCATTTTGAGGAGGTCCAACCATGGTCTGGGTAAAGTTCATCATATGCATCTTGATCATCTTCTACTTTGGCAGGAAGGTTGCTGTGTATGGGGATATTATCGCCGAGCGAACGGGCCTTGGCGGGTTGTGGATAGGGGTCGTTCTCATTGCCTGGGTTACATCCCTCCCCGAACTCTTTACCGGCATAAGCGCTATTATCATAGTCGGTGCTCCAAATCTAACCATCGGAAACCTCTTCGGTGCCAACACCTATAACCTTTTAAACCTGGCCGCCCTTGATATTGCCTACCGCCATGGGTCCCTTCTGGCGGCAACGAGACCAGGCCACCGCTTGACGACATGGTTCGCCATGGTACTAGTTTTTGTTCCTGCCGCCTCCATTTTTATTAGCGCCAGGTATTCCACCATGGGCATAGGCTGGATAGGGTTGTATACCCCTCTTCTCATCGTCTTATACCTTCTTTTCGCCAGGGAAATCTTTCGCTTTGAAAAGAGTCTACCCCTTCCAGAAGCCGAGGATTTGACGCCTGAAGAGGAATACGACAGAATGCCCATAGGGCGAGTTTATCTCTATTTTACGATATCGTCTGCTTTTATCATAGGCGCCGGAATTTGGCTGGCCATGGTTGGGGATGAAATAGCCGTGGTTACGGGGTTAGGAGAAAGCTTCGTGGGCAGCCTTTTCATCGGTTTCACCACCACGTTGCCCGAAATCACCGTTTCCTTCACCGCCATGAGCATAGGTGCCCTGGACCTCGCCGTTGCCAATATGATGGGCAGCAACCTGTTGAATATGACTATCTTCGCGGTGGGCGACCTCCTCTATCTGCCGGGACCCATGCTGGCGGTAGCCTCCCAGACCCACCTCATCACTGCTTTCATGGTCCTGGTGATGATGGGCCTATTTGCTGCCGGGCACCGTTTCAGGCCCAAGAGATTCTTCAGGCTGAGCTGGTACAGTCTTCCCACGATAGCACTATTCCTGCTGGGGTATTACCTTAATTTCAGGTTGTCTTAAGTCCAGAAGCTGCATATCAAGCGAAGCCTAAAGAACCCACGCCCTATGCGAAGGGGTGGAAGTGCTTTGTATCAGATTTTCTCCTCCAGCGTGCCCAGGTCAATCGGCTTCCTGTTGATGACCGCATATTTATAGGGAAGAAAAGGAGTTCCCCCCCATTTCTCCTTGAAGTGCCGGATGCCGGGGTGGATGCCGAGCCCGAGGTTAAGGGCTGCCTTCCCCTCGGATTGGGCCAAGTTGACCATCTCGTGGAAGAGCAGGTCAGATGCCCCGGGGATATTTTCCTTACGTGAGCGGAAATTGAAAAGATAAAAGGCGTAGTTGGCAGACCCGAGATCCGTTATAGTGAAGGCAACAAGACTTTTTTCCTTTCTTGCCTCAAGGAGTCGGGCTGTTTCGGATCTTTTTAAGTAGTGGGGGATGCGCCCAAAAATGAGTCTATGCTCTTGGCTTAGCTCGTGCCCGTCAAGGAAGTCCTTGACCAGTTTTTTGTGCTCTCTGCCGAATCTTCCCGGTCGGACCTGGAGCTCCCGGGTCGCTCGCCTAACCATGTAGACAATCTCTGGATCGAGAGGGCCCAAGGGCAATTCGAGCCGAAAGTAACTGTCGGCCGACTTACTCTCATATGTTTGAGCCGAGGACCAGATTTCGGGGGCTATGAGCGCCACCGTGGCCGGATTGAAACGCTCACAGGCAGATTCGTAAGCACTTGATATGTCTGGTAACTCCGCCCCCAGCGGGTAGCCAACGAAGATGAGATGGGTTCCCTGGGTAAAACAGAGATAGCCGCCATGGAAATGGGCCTCAGCCTTGGAAACCGCCTCTCCATAGCTGATGAGGTGTTCTGGCAGGTAAGCTTTTTGATAAATTAAGGTATGTTCCTCACCGCTCAGCATCCTGTTGTTAGACCATAGTTGTGAAGATTTTTTCCACCTCGGAGGCCCGTATCCTCTCTGCGGCTTCTTCCATCTGGGAGATTATTCCGGGGGCCGTGGTAGTCCTCACGGTTTGCCGAGCTGCGCTGTTTACCTCCCTTTCAGCCCGGATGAGTTGCCCCAGGAAATCGGTATAGTGCTTCCGGGTCTGGTATGCACTTCTCACCATTGAGGCATAATCCTTATCCTCGACCCTGAGGAGCTTACAATAGTGATCGGTGAGCAGGTCTATCTCCTTCATCTGCTTCTGGCGGATCTTGTTCGAGTAAATCCCTTCTTTGTCCGAGGCCAGTATGCTGCTGGTCTTGTCCTTGACCCGATTCATTACCGTTTCCTTGTTCTCCCCATTCTTTATCATGTCAAAGGCCGCCTCCAGGGCTAACTTCTTGGTGAAGAGAAAATTGAGGCTGAATATTTCCCGGGCCCTCTTAAATCTCAAGAAATTATAGAGAAAGACAAGAGGTATCATTACGTCCCATGCCCCAACTGGATTTGGGCCTATTATTGCTTTGGCCACCGCTTTGGCCAATGACCGTTCCCGAGAGAGAATATTATCATATTTCGTATCCAAAATAGTCGGCAGAATTTTTCCCATCTTTCACCTACCATCCCGTTTAAAAGATTCTCTCTATCTCCTTTTTCCTTAGTTCTTCCACCTGAACCTGTTCTGCCTGGAGCCGATCCCATATGTCCTGGGTCTCACCTCGTATTTCGGCGATTACCTGGTCCACCCTTTTTTCCACCGAGGCAAGCTGATGCAAATATGCCTCGTAATTCTCGCGGGTTTTGTAGGCATTTCTTACCAGAGAGTGGTAGCTCTTTCCCTCCGCATTGAGGAGCTTGGAATAATGATCAAAGAGCAGGCATATCACCTTCATCTGTTCCCTCTGTAAACCGCCGGAATAGAGCTGGAGAGAGGTGAGCCATTGTCTGATTTCTTCCTCAGCTCGTAAAATCCCATTCTTCATCTTTTCGCCTTTGCTCGTATCGAGAGCCAGGGCAAGGGCCAGCTTCCTGGGGAATAGAAAGAGGTTGCTGTACCTCTTAATCTCGCTGCTCCTTCTCAAAAAATCCAAAATAAACATGCCGGGTATGAGGACGTGCCACGGTGTTATGGGTCTTTTTACCAGTACGCCAAGGGCGACCCCCCTGGCAAACTCCTCCTCAGCGAATAGAACGGTATCGTATTTCTTCTCGAGTTCTTTTTGCATCGCCCTATCATAGCACTCCGTATCTCCTCCTGTCAATTTTCATGTCTTCAAAAGGGAGGGATCAAGTGCACTTGAAAAGAGGTCCTTAAAGTTTAGGGCGAGTCTTGATATACGACCATTGGAGGGGCTGGCCTTTACATTTGGCTTGGGTAGGTATTATATTACCGGTACAAGAGGGAAAGTCGCGGATTCTGGGGGAAGCGAGTGCCACTACCCAAGATTATCCAGATTGAAGTAACCACACATTGTCAGCTTCGTTGTTCGTTTTGTCCGCACACCGTGCTGGCCAAAGACTGGAATAGGGCTCATCTGTCGTGGGAGGCCTTCTCCTCCCTTCTCCCCTTCGTACGCCACACGAAGTTGGTTCACCTTCAAGGGTGGGGTGAACCCCTTCTTCATCCGCGCCTCTGGGATATGGCAGCTGCCATTAAGGACAAACGCGGGCGGGTGAGCGTGACCACGAACGCGGTACTTTTGGATGAAGCTGCCGCCAGGGAGATCCGTCGAATCGGGATCGATATGGTGGCAGTCTCCGTGGCCGGTGCCCGAGGGGAAACCAATGATTCCTTACGGATGGGCTCTCGCTTTGACCGGATCTGCACCAACATCTCTCATCTGTGTGCGCTCAAGCCCCACCCACAAGTGCACCTCGTCATGCAGACGATGAAGGTTAATATGGAAGAGCTGCCGGGACTAGTAACATTGGCCGCGGAGCTCGGGGTTGATGAGGTGATCTTTCCCAATCTCGATTACGCCCCCACGGACGAAGTCGATGTCTTAAGAGCCTTTGACCGGTCCATAAACCGCCACTATACCGAATTGACAGAAGAGGCCAAACGAAGGGGGAGAGAGCTCGGTGTGAGAGTCCATACGTACCCCTTAACCCCTCGAGACGATATTCTCATGTGCGATGCGCATCCTGTGCACAACGTGTGGATTTCGGTCCTCGGTGAAGTGGCGCCCTGTCCCTACTTGGCGCTCCCCTGCCGTGATAAAATCCCCCGGCTCTTCTGGGGAAGGCACGAATACCTCCAGCGTTGCAGCTTCGGGAATATCAGTTCAGGGCTTAGCCGAGTTTTTAACGGTGAAATCGCTCGTTCCTTTCGGGATGTCTTTTCCCGCCGCCTGCTGGCGGACAGGCTGGATACCGTAGCCGAGGCGAGCGTATCATCCATGCCGAGGGTATCCAGTAGCTCCGTTCACTTCTTTGAATCGTTCGCGCAAATGACATCCAGAGAACAGGTGTCGTCCAGCCTCCACCCTCCTCNNTCCTCCTGATCTTTGCCGTCACTGCTATAAACTGTACGGCCTCTGAGACCCAGGAAAAGGGGAGGTCCAACGGGACCTCCCCTTTTCCTTACTTTTGGCTTATTTTCTTGTTCGCCGTTAGTCGGGCGGGATAGGTGCCGTAAAGAACCTTCCTGACCAGAGGAGCCAGACGACAAACAAGGTCCAGAACGCGTTCAATATCTGGGAAATCCAGTATGCAATCGCTGGCCTGCCACCGCCGACCGTTAGCAGCTCCTTGAATCTTGTTTCCAGTCCGATGCAGACAAAAGCCATGGTGAAGAACCAGACACGATAACCTTTAGCCAGGCTGTGCATTGCCTTCGCTGCTTTGTGGCCATAGGTCGGCTCGACAAAGAAGGAGATGATGAGCGAGGCCACCACGAAGCCCACGATAAACTTGGGGAACCGGTACCATACCTCTGCAAGGCCGGGCCTCTCTGCACCTTCCTTTACATCCAGACTCAGAGTAGCCCAGAGGGCCAGGAAGAAGGCGGCGACGCCGATGAGCACGTTCTGGGCCATCTTGACCATAGCCGCCGCTTTCAACGATGACTCCGTGCCAATTATCTCCCCGGCGGCTACCACTGAGCCTGTGTTGTCAATAACGCCGCCAACCCAGGCACCGGCCATGTTTGTCGGGAGGGCCATCCATTTCGCAATAGGCGGCAGAACGATAATCAGCACGATGGCACAAATCATCAGCCAGGCGACCATATAGCTCACTTCCTTGGGATCTCCCTGGACTGCTCCGCCCGCAGCAATGGACGCCGAAACACCGCAGATAGAATTGCCGGTAGCTATGATGCTGGAAAAGCGCTCTGCTATCCCAAACCGCCTGCATACCCAGTAGGTTAAGAACCATACTACTCCTACCACTATCAAAGCCTGTGCCATACCAATGCCACCTGCCCTTACTACCGTGGAGAACATAATCCTCTGTCCCATGACGACCAGGCCGATTTTGATAAAATACTCCGTCATCACGCTTGCCTTCAACCAGCTTGGGACGCCGAAGAAGTTACTGATGATCAAACCAAAGAGCAGGGCCCAGATAACATACGCTATGCCCCAATATTTAATGGTGACCTGCTTGGATATCAGGATTGCCAGGAAACTGAGGGCGAAGATGAGGATAAAACCGGGGATGTAGCCCTTGACATCCCTCTTCATGACCCTGACGCCAATGGCCGTCAGAACCAGCGTAATAACGAGCAGGATGATAGCAGCCCCCAGAGTATCGATTCCCTTGGGGAAAGCCTGGGAAAGAGCTGTCCATGTGCTGATCTTGGGAACCTTAGGCATGAGCTGCAGCCCGGGGGTGCACAAAACCACAATGAACCAGCCGATCCAACAAGCCCACCAGTCCTCCTTCCGCCATAGAGACGACCAGTCAATTTTCGCCATTTTCCTACCTCCTTTCCAGTTATGGGTGGTTCCCTAACGATTCTCTTGTCTCGCTGATCTTATCACCCCCTTATATTGAGGTATTCGTTTAATCGAAGCACCCTTAACACCATTTTGTGTAAATGTCAATACCTAAAAGCACTTTTCCGCATTATTAATGTCGTGGCCGAATAGGTGGAGGACAACTTTTCTCAGAGGTTATACAGGTAATGGCAGGCCTGACAAACAGCTGGAGCAGGCGGCAGAGATGATGGTTTCAACGATGTCAGGTTAGCTTTCAGCTTAGCCGCATGGACCTCATTGCACCGGGCCTCAAAAATCTCCCTGAATTCTCGGTAGGGCGCTTTATTCCAGATATCCGGCAACTCCTCGTCGTTGACGTTGCCGAAGCGATATATGGGCAGCTCGGTGGGTCGCCCACGGAAAATGCGTTTCCTGGCATAGGCAAGGGTGATGCACGGTGAGAGCCATCCCTCCCAGTTGACAAAGAGAGTGTGTACGGGGTCCTGGTCGCAGATGGCCAGTTCCTCGGGCTGTAGCCTGTATGCTCGCATTACGAGGCCATGGCGTATTGCCCGCGCCTGAGCTTCAGCGATGGCCCGTGTTGCCTCGACGGGAGGTGCTGCATCTTCCGAGGTAAAAATGCGCCGGCTTTCATCCTCTTCCTTGAGGACGACATCCAGGTTCTTGGCAATAACGTGATCAATGCCCGTTCGGTAAGACAAATCAATATAGGCCGGCAGCTCATGGATATTATCCCGCATCATGACAAAGACCATAATGGTCAGGGGGAGGTTGCCTCCCCGTGCCTCTTTCGCTGCTTTCATAGCAGATATGTTATTCAACACCTGGGTGAACTTCGCCCCGTGGCGGATTGCTTCATAGGTCCGAGGGGTCGCAGCATCGACCGAATAGGCAATCCAGTCTAAGTTCAGGGCCACCAATTCCCCAGCCAGTTCATTATTGAGCAGGACACCGTTGGTGTTGAACCCGACTGAGCAGCCGGCAGCCTTCCCTGATTCGATCATGGACAGCAACTTTGGGTGAAGCAAGGGCTCTCCCCCCCCGGTGAAATCGATACCTTCCGTCAGGGAGAAATAGCGCGCAATGCGGGAGAAGGTGTCCCAGGACATGTCAGCTCTCGTCCCACGGAACTCCGGCCACGGGCACATAATACAATTCAGGTTGCACCGCATGGTTGGTTCGATCTGATACAGCTTGAAGGGCCGTGTTTCGGGTCGGTCGAAGCTCCGAAGTTGCCGAAGCATTGTGCTGAGCATTTCCCTCAACTTTTTCTTGCGCGGGGTGGACAGCTGCCCTTTCATTGCTCAGCCCTCTTCGACACTATTTTGGATGAACATCGCCTTCGAAAAAAAACAGATCTTCAACCAAGGGCAAGTGTATGGGATAGTAGAGATGGGGGTCTTAATGCTGAAGTGGTTTTTCCAGCAATCGTATTTTTCCCGTTTTTCTCGCTAAATAGATGGGACACACGGTGCAAAATTTCTGGTAATGGCCTTTATTTCCTACCCTCCGGACCTCCCAACATGGCTCATGGGGGCTCTTAAATGCCTTACAGTTCTCTTTCTCCCTGCACTGAAAAACGTTCCAGCCCGGTGCCATTATTAATAGCTGTCTTAAGGCCGGAATGGTGAAGCCTCTTTCGTGGATGAGGGATTTTATCCGTCTTATCTGCTTGACATCAAATTGGGAGAAGAGGCGATCATTCGTATTGGGATGCCTGGCGGGTTTTATCAGGCCCTCCTTCTCATAATCTCGAATTCTCTTCTGGGAGAGACCGGTCATTCTCGATACCTGTTCGATTTTATACACCTTTCCGTTTCCTTTCCCTCGATCTTCCAGCCCCCTCTATTATAGGGACTCTCTTTTTCTTGAGGCTGGAAAACGCGACAGACGGTGTTTCCAGCAGCGTTATCTTTTCAGTTTTCCTTACTAAATATAACGGACAGATGGTGCAAAATTTCTGATAATAGGCTTTATCTACTGCTCTTCGGAGTTCCCAGCATCGTTTGCGGCGATTCTTAAATGCTTCACAATACTCTTTTTCCTGGCACTGAAAAATATCCCAGCAATTCTCTTTCTCCTGACACTCAAAAATGTTCCAGCCCGATGCCATGACTAATAATTGCTTTATGGCCGGGATGGTGAAGCCTCTTTCGTGGATGAGGGATTTTATCCGTCTTATCTGCTTGATATCGAAGTCAGAGAAGAGGCGATCATTCGTATTGGGATGCCTGGCGGGTTTTATCAGGCCCTCCTTCTCATAATCTCGAATTCTCTTCTGGGAGAGGCCGGTCATTCTCGATATCTGCTCGATTTTATACATGTTTTGAGGTCCTCTTGAGGAATATTTGTACAGTGAGATGAAACCCTAGCGCTGGAAGAAACGAACTCATTGCGCCGTGTAAACATCAGGGAAAGTATATTACTTAATTGAACATGTCAACACTTTTTGTTGGGAAACGGTTAATCACGCTGTTTCATTCCCGGAAAGGGAAGCTCAATCGGTCCCATCATCATCTGGAGGACCCGCCCACCCTGCGTGCATCTCCGTCCCCTGGTTTCCCCCGGAGGGATGTTTCCTTTAGGCCCCTTTCTTCCTATAAAGCGGCGATATGTTCCTTAGAGTTGCCACGACCTTTTTCAGGGTTTCGATCGTTTTCTCCACTTCTTCGAGGGTATTCGTTATGCCGAATGAGAAGACCAGGGTCCCTTGGGCCGCCGCGTAATCCCGGCCGATGGAGAGCAGTACGTGAGATGCTCGGAGTGAACCAGAAGCACAGGCTGAACGCGTGGAAACACAGATCCCCTCGTCATCGAGCAGCAGCACCATTGACTCCCCCTCCACATAGCTCACCGAGATAGAGACAAGGTTTGGAAGGCTCTGGGTTGGGTGGCCATTGAGGATGATTTCATCGATGACACCAAGGCCGTCAACAAAGGCGTTTCTTAACTGGAGAAAGTGTTCTGTGCGCTGGGGCATCTCCACTCTGGCCAACTCTGCAGCCTTTCCCATGCCCACGATCCCCACCATGTTGTGGGTTCCCCCCCTCATGTTGTTTTCCTGCATCCCCCCATCGAGGAGCGGCCAGATCTCCGTCTTTGGATGGATGTACAGGGCCCCCACCCCTGAGGGGCCATAGAACTGATTGGCCGCGATGCTCAGGAGATCGACTCCCATCTCCTCGACATCCACAGGGATTACCCCCGCCGATACCACCGCATCACAGTGAAAGGGGATACCCCGCTCGCGGGTGATTTTGCCGATCTCCCCAATGGGTTCAATGGTCCCAATCTCGTTGTTGGCGTGCATGATGCTCACCAGAATGGTCTCATCCGTGATGGCGTTAATCACATCGGCGGGATCGACCAACCCGAACTCATCCACCGGAACCGAGGTCACCCGATAGCCCATCCTCTCCAACATCCGGAGGGATTTCAGCACGGCATTGTGCTCGATGTTGGAGGTAATGATGTGTTTCCCCTTTTTTGCCCTCGCAAAGGCTACCCCCTTCATGGCGTGGTTGATGGACTCGGTGCCCCCTGAGGTGAAGACCACCTCCTGGGGCTTGGCGTTGATCAGCTTTGCCACTTCCTCTCGCGCACCTTCGAGGGCTTCAGCGGCCACATCCCCAATATGGTGCTGGCTCACGGGATTGCCAAAGCCATCATCGAGGTAATCGATCATCGCCCTCTTCACCTCAGGATGAAGGGGTGCAGCGGAGATATGGTCCAAGTAGATGCTATCCATGGTCCGCTCCTTGGTTAAGAGAACCCATTATTCATGACGATGCACCGTAGGCTTTCCACACAACGTGCAGATGGGAGACTCCTCTGATAGCTCCACATCGCAATAGGGACAGTAGCAACGATCCTCCCTGTGCTCGAGGGGCTCCACCTTTTCACGTTGACGCTTCCCTCGCTGGACCCGGCCCTCCTTTCGCTCATAGTAGTCCATGATCGCCTGGTGGAGGGCGTCAGCGCCCAAGTTCGAGCAGTGCAGCTTATTCTTGGGAAGTCCCTCTAACTTCTCGATTACGGACTTGTTGGTGATTTTTAGGGCCTCTTCTAGAGTCTTCCCCTTGGCCATCTCGGTCACCATGCTCGATACTGCAATGGCTGCTCCACACCCAAAGGTCTCGAACTTGATGTCTTGGATCCGATCGTCCTTAATCTTGAGAGTGATGGTCATCATATCGCCACAAACCGGATTGCCAACTTCTCCAATTCCATCGGCATCTTCAATCCTCCCCACATTCCGAGGATTCTTAAAGTGGTCCATAACGGTCTCCGAATACATAACACCCTCCTTCAAATAGGAGCCATAATAAGGAAATACGCGATTGTTGGACGAGTCTATATCAAATAGCGAAATACTGTCAATACCTTCAATACCTCCAATTGCTCCGGCTAAAATCTCGCTAGAATGGCATCCCTCATAAGGAATGACCCGAAAATAGACGACCACGGGCTTTCTCGGTAGCCTTCGCTTTTCTTCTCACATCGTAACTCACTCATGATGCCTTTCTCAATGGGGGTCTTCCGTTCGATGCTTTTTAGAGCATAAAATTATAGCCATTGCGGGAGCCGCCACCTGGATAGGCCTTCTTGCAAGATTGTTGGAAAGAAAAAATGTTGACTTTTTCGAAGCACCTATATTATGATTTTGCTTTAGTTCTCGGAGAATGGTTATGCATTGAGGGAAGGGGGTGAGGTATTCGCAGGAAGGATTCAACAAGGGGAAGGGGGATTTTTTTCTTAGGTATGGAAATCGAAATATTTAAACAGAATTCCTTCAAGAGGTGACGAAATGGCAAAAAGGACTCCTTTGGTAGATGAGCTTGAGAAGGGCCCCTGGCCCAGCTATGTCAAGGAACTCAAGCGGATGGCGAAGAAGAATCAAGCGGCACAGGAACTTCTGGACGTTCAGGAGATATCCTTTGAAGAGAAGATAACCCACTGGAAACACGGTGGAATTGTCGGCGTAACCGGGTATGGTGGTGGAGTTATTGGCAGGTATTCCGACCTTCCCGAGAAATTTCCCAATATTGCGTCCTTCCATACCTTCCGTGTAAACCACCCTGCCGGTTGGTTCTACACCACGAAGGCATTGAGGGATGTATGCGATGTCTGGGAAAAGTACGGCTGCGGCCTGACCAACTTCCATGGTTCCACCGGTGATATCATCCTCCTCGGAACCCCTACGGAAAATCTGCAGCCCTGCTTCGATGCCTTGACAGAAGTTGGGTTTGATTTGGGTGGTTCAGGGGGAGACTTGCGGACCCCAACCGCCTGTGTCGGGCCAGGGCGTTGCGAATGGGCTTGCATAGATACCCTTGATATGATCCATGATGTCACTATGACGTATCAAGACGAAATCCATCGTCCCCGGTGGCCGTATAAATTCAAGATCAAGATCTCCGGGTGCCCGAATGATTGCGTTGCCGCTATTGCCCGTTCCGATTTCACGATTATCGGTACCTGGAAGGATAGCTTAAGGATTGACCAGGATGCTGTCAGGGGGTACGTGGACGGGACCATTCCCCTTGAAAAGAGATGGCCGGATGGCCAGTTCGATATCAAGGAATTAGTCACTGATAAATGCCCCACTAACGCGTTGGATTGGGATGAAAAGGCGCGAAAGCTCATACTGCGCCCCGAAGATTGCGTCAGGTGCATGCACTGCATCAACATGATGCCCAGGGCCTTAAGGCCGGGGGTTGATACGGGGGCCACCATTTTGATTGGTTCCAAGGCGCCGATACTCAAGGGGGCGTTCCTGTCCTGGGTACTGATCCCCTTTATCAAGATAGAGTCGCCTTATACGGAGATAAAAGACCTTCTGGCCAAAATATGGGATTGGTGGGATGAACACGGCAGAACCAGGGAAAGGCTGGCTGAGCTGATTGAGAGGGTTGGCATGGAGGGTTTTCCTCAAAGCGATAGGGCTGAAGCCCGTTCCCCAGATGGTTTATCAGCCGAGATCAAACCCCTACGTATTCTTTTAGTTGAAAGAAATGGATAAAGGAGGCATTCCATGGGTAAGACAGATATCGGACCCCCTGATTTCAGGACCATGATTCCCGAGGTTATTAAGAAAAATTACGGGCAGTGGAAGTATCATGAGATAGTGAAGCCCGGCGTGCTCAAGCACGTAGGTGAATCGGGTGACGAACTGTATTCGGTGAGAGCAGGTTCCCCCAAGCTGGTGAGCGTGGATTTTATCAGGGATATCTGTGATATCGCTGATAAATACTGTGATGGGCACCTTCGGTTTACCAGCCGATATAACATCGAGTTCCTGACCCCGGATAAGGACAAGGTCGAGCCGATCATTGGGGAAGTGGAAAAGCTTGGTCTCCCCGTGGGTGGTACTCCAAACTGTATAACCAACATTGTTCACACCCAGGGCTGGATACACTGCCACAGCGCGGCCACCGATGGCTCGGGCGTGGTCAAGGCGATCATGGACGAGCTCTATGACTACTTTACCACCCCGAAGCTTCCCGGCGTTTTGAAGATCGCCCTCGCTTGCTGTATCAACATGTGTGGGGCCATTCACTGTTCGGACTTAGCCGTCGTTGGGGTACACACAAAGGTACCAAGGGTGGAAGATGAAAAATTGGGCGCTGTTTGTGAGATCCCGACAACCATAGCATCGTGCCCGACGGGGGCCATTCGGCGGCACCCTGATAAGGATGTCAAGAGCGTGGTTGTGGTTGAGGAGCGGTGCATGTACTGCGCCAACTGCTTTACCGTTTGTGCAGCGATGCCGATAGCCGACCCGGAAGGCGACGGCGTGGCGATTTATGCCGGGGGCAAGGTCTCCAATGCCCGAAAACCGCCGATGTTCTCCCGGCTGGTTGTTCCCTATCTCCCGAATAATCCTCCTCGCTGGCCGGAGTTAACAAGCACGCTCAAGAAGATCATTGAGGTGTACGCCGCCAATGCCCGAAGGACCGAGAGGTTGGGCGAGTGGGTTGAGAGGGTCGGTTGGGAGACCTTCTTCAGGCTCACCGAGATACCGTTCACTGAACAGCATATCGATGATTTCACGTTTGCCAGGGATACCTTTAGAACAACTACTCAATTTAGGTGGTAGGAGATGAGCGAGGAACTGAAGGAAAAGATAGTAAAATACCTGGGGGAGAAGGGGCAGGCGAAGAATCGGGATATCGCCCGGGCACTCGGAGTAGAAAAGGGCCTTGTTGACAAGGCGATTGCCGAGCTGACAAGGGATGGTACGGCCGAGTATCGGACCTTTGGCGGAATCAGCGTTGTGGCCCTTACAGGGAAGGGGAAGGAAGAATAGGCCTTAAGGGACGATGTCACGATGTAATGCGGTTGGACCAGAGCGATCAGCGTTTCGGGTGCCTGCTGATATCCGCCCCCCAGGGTCGATCGGGCAAGACTACCGTTAGTCTTGGTCTGTGCGCTGCTCTCAAACAGCGAGGGTTTTCAATCCAGCCGTTTAAAAAAGGCCCCGACTATATTGACCCTTCCTGGCTTGCAGCTGCGACCGGAAGAAGTTGCCGTAACCTGGACTTATTCTTAATTCCCGAAGAAAGACTAGTATCTTCCTTCCAGGAGTCGTGCAGGGGCGTGAATTTAGCAGTTATTGAAGGGGCGATGGGGCTCTACGACGGCCTAAGCTCGGCGGATTGGGGAACCACGGCACATATTGCTTGCCTCCTTAATATCCCTATTATTCTAGTGATTAATACAGCCCGGATGACCAGCAGCATCGCGGCGATGGTAACGGGATACCAGCAATTCCAGCCTGATGTATCTATCGCCGGGGTAATCCTGAACAATGTATCGGGAAGTCGGCACGATCGTAAGCTAAGAGATGCGGTGGAGCACTATTGTCGGATCCCTATAGTTGGCAGCATACCTCGGGATGCAGACCTCACGATCTCCGAGCGTCACCTGGGCCTCATACCGTTTCCGGAATCCCAAGAAGCAAGATCCATGGTTGAGCGTATCGGCCGCAAGCTTGAGCCGCACTTTGATTTCGAGGGTATTCTGGACATCGCCCGCAGTTATGAGGCTCAATTCAGACCTCAGGCAACCAATCCTGAGAGCAGCACGGGTCTAGCTAAGATTGGGGTCTTTCACGACCAGGTGTTTAACTTCTACTACCCGGAGAACCTCGAGGCCTTGAGCCGCGCCGGTGCTGAGCTCGTCTTTATCAACTCAATGAGGGATCGACTTCCAGAGGTTGACGGGCTCTATATTGGTGGCGGTTTTCCAGAGTTTTTCCTTGAGGAGCTGGAGGCAAACAGGAAGTTGCGGCGGGATATTGCTGAAGCTGTTGAGGACGATCTGCCAGTATATGCTGAATGTGCTGGCCTTATGTATTTATGCCAGCGGGTAGCCTGGCAGGGGAGATGGCATGAAATGGTCGGCGCCATTCCCGCCGATGTAGGGATATTCCGGAGGCCTCAGGGGCATGGGTATGTGGTTGCTGATGTAACGGGGGAAAATCCCCTGTTTCCGGTGGGCTTAACCGTTCGCGGTCACGAATTCCATCACTCCAGCCTATCCAATCTGGATGACGCTAAATTGGCGTATCAAATAAGGCGCGGACGAGGGGTTGACGGAAAAGGAGATGGGATTGTATATAGGAACGTGTTTGCCGCGTATACTCACATTCACGCTTTGGGTACACCCATTTGGGCTGAAGCTTTCGTTGCCCTGGCCTCACGGGGGAGAAAGGCCGGGACTTAACCTCTGGGGAATAATGAGGAAATCTTGATTTTAACGTAAGTGTTAATTATATTTTATGTACCAATTATCGTCATAAGTTATCTCGATCACCGATGAAACCGTAAAACAAGGTGGAAATTCTATAAAGCCCGTTACATAAACGGAGGTAAGGGAAAAGAGGACAAGGAGGCTAACGATGGCTAAGATGACGCTTGGAGGAATGGAACTTGAGATTGATGAGGATGGTTTCATTCAGGAGCCGGAGAGATGGAACCAAGAAGTGGCTGGGGACCTGGCCAAGACCGAAGATGCCCACCCTATGGGCGATGAACACTGGAAGGTAGTCAATTACCTCAGGAATTACTATCTTCAATACGAGATCGCCCCACCAATACGGATGCTGTGCAAACAGACCGGGTTCAACCTCAAACATATTTACGAGTTGTTTCCCAACGGTCCGGCCAAAGGCGCCTGCAAGGTTGCCGGACTGCCCAAACCCACTGGTTGTGTGTAGCTCTGAGAGGCCGTTGGTATTGGCCTAGAATAGGGAAATTGATGGGGGATATGTTGTTGGTCCCGGCTTTTTTATTTTCTTTTATAGTATGAGTAGCTTTTTCTCGGGTGCGCTATGTCCAGTTCTCACTCAAAAGGGGTTCGTTTGAATCCGAAATCATCGTCGCAGAAGACAGGGGCCGTGCTCGTTGTTGGCGGTGGTATCGCTGGCATTCAGGCTTCCCTCGACCTCGCCGAATCGGGATACAAAGTCTACTTGGTCGAGAAATCCCCGGCTATTGGCGGTACAATGCCCCAGCTCGATAAGACATTCCCCACCAACGACTGCTCTATGTGTATTCTCTCGCCCAAACTGGTGGAATGTGGGAGACATCTGAATATCGAGGTCATCACGTATGCCGATCTCGTAGATGTCAAGGGAAAGCCGGGAAAATTCACCGCTACGGTGACAAAGCGGGCNNGATTTGTGGATGAAACCCTCTGCACCGGTTGCGGGATTTGTCAGGAGAAATGCCCTTCAAAGACGCCGAGCGAGTTCAATCGCGGATTGGGGCCGAGAAAGGCCATTTATGTTCCGTATGCTCAGGCAGTGCCCAACGTGCCGGTCATTGACAAGGAAAGTTGTATCTACTTCCAAAAAGGCAAATGCCGCGTGTGCGAGAAGCTCTGCGAAACAAAGGCGATTGATTTCGAGCAAAATGACCAATTGATTGAGTTAAAGGTAGGCTCGGTTATCCTGTGTCCCGGTTTTAACGAGTTCGATACCGGGGTTTTCTCAAACTATGGTCATGGCACCTTCCCCAATGTGGTCACCAGCATTGAGTTCGAGAGGATCCTGAGCGCCTCCGGTCCGTTTCAAGGTGAACTCCTGAGGCCCTCGGATAAGAAACCACCCAGGAGGATTGCCTGGATTCAGTGCGTGGGCTCCAGGGACATACACGTCTCCAAAAATGCCTACTGCTCCTCAGTCTGTTGTACCTATGCCATTAAGGAAGCCGTGGTTGCAAAAGAGCACAGTGCAGATCCCCTTGAGACGACGATTTTCCTCATAGACATCAGGACCTTTGGCAAGGGCTTCGAGCGGTATTATGAGCGGGCGAAGGAAGAACATGGGGTTCGATTCATAAGGGCGAGAATACACAGCATCTTTCAAGATAGCGATGGGGGCCTGATCATCAGGTTTTTTGATGAGGATAGGATAAAGGAGGAGAAATTCGACCTGGTGGTTCTTTCAGTAGGTCTCAGGCCGCCGGCTTTAATCGAGAGCCTCTCTGAAAGGCTTAGGCTGGAACTCAATCCCCATGGATTTTGTCAGGTCGGTGACTTCTCACCCGTAGTCACCTCCAAGCCCGGGGTATTCACCGCCGGGGTGTTTAGCGGCCCGAAGGATATTCCGGAAACGGTGATGGGGGCAAGTGCTGCTGCGAGCGATTCTTCTCTCCTTCTTTCCCCAGCCCGCTACAGCCTGACCGCGGAAAAGGAATATCCTATTGAGAGTGATATCACGGGAGAGAAACCGCGTATTGGGGTCTTCGTATGCCACTGCGGCATCAATATCGGCGGTGTCGTGGATGTCCCAAAACTGAAGGACTATGCTACGTCCTTGCCCAACGTGGTCTTCGCTGATGAAGGACTATTTGTTTGCTCGCAAGACACTCAACAGAAGATCAAGGAAAAGATAAAAGAGCATAATCTGAATCGGGTAGTAGTCGCTGCCTGTACCCCCCGAACCCATGAGCCCTTGTTCCAGGAGACCCTTAGGGATGCCGGGCTCAATAAATACCTCTTTGAGATGGCGAACATTCGAGACCAATGCACATGGGTGCATATGCATGAGCCGGAGAAATCCACTGAGAAGGCTGAGGATCTGATAAGAATGGCAGTGGCAAAGGCACGGTTGATAAGTCCACTAATGCAGATACCCATGGAGGTAAATCAATCTGCTCTCGTCATTGGTGGTGGTATTTCAGGGATGGTAAGCGCCCTCAACCTGGCTGAGCAGGAATTTAGGGTTCACTTGGTGGAGAAGACCTCGCAGCTCGGCGGCATCGCCAACAGACACCATCATACCCTTGAGGGACTGGATATCCAGGCTTATCTCAAAGAGCTTATCCGCAAAGTTTCACAAGAGCCGCTGATAGATGTTTATAAGGAGACGGATATTATAGACGTGGGCGGCTATGTCGGAAACTTCAAAACAAAACTACGGGTGCGGCCAGAAGGGGAGGTCAAAGAGATAGAGCACGGGGTAGCCATCATTGCCAGCGGGGCTGATGTCTATGAGCCTAAGGAATACCTCTACGGCCAAGACGATAGGGTGTTCACCCTCTTGGAGCTGGACGAGGAGATTGCCAAAGGTAACCCCGGGGTCTGCTCGAGCAAAAGCCTCGTCATGATCCAATGCGTGGGTTCCAGGGAGGACGAGCGGCCCTATTGCAGTCGGCTCTGCTGCAGTACGTCGGTAAAAACCGCCCTCAAGCTGAAAGAGATTAATCCCGACATGAAGATTTACATTCTCTATCGGGATATCAGGACCTACGGTTTCAAGGAACCGTTCTACCAGGAGGCGAGGGCCAAAGGCGTGATCTTCATCCGCTATGACGTTGATGATAGGCCCGAGGTGCAGCCAATCCGGGAGAACGGCAAAGATGTTATCAGGGTAAGCGTTACTGATCCCATTCTGGGCGAGCGCGTTTCTATTGATGCGGATACGCTGGGTCTGGCGGCAGCTGCCATCGCTCCATCGGGGAACGAAGAGCTCGCCCGGTTCTTCAAAGTCCCCTTGAATGAAGACGGCTTCTTCCTGGAGGCTCACATTAAACTCCGGCCAGTGGACTTTGCCACGGATGGAGTTTTCGTGTGCGGGATCGCCCACGGGCCTAAATTCATTGAGGAAAGCATCACCCAAGCCAAAGCGGCGGCCTCCAGGGCTGCAACCATCCTTTCCAAGGACAAGATTGAAGCGGAGGGCGTGATTAGCGCCGTCGATCAGCGGCTGTGCTCTGGGTGCGGGGTTTGTCAAGAGGTTTGTCCATTCGATGCAATTGAGATCGATGTCAAGGAGAAGGTGGCGGTGGTCAAGGAAGTCGTGTGTAAGGGGTGTGGGGTCTGCGCCTCCTCTTGCCGGAGTAGCGCTGTGGATCTCAAGGGTTTCAGTGACCAGCAGGTCATGAACATGATCAATGCTATGTGAGGTATTCGTGGTACAAGAAACGAGCGATTGGGAACCCAGGATCGTTGCCTTTCTCTGCAATTGGTGTAGCTATGCCGGGGCCGATTTGGCCGGGGTTAGCAGGATCCAATATCCGTCCAATATTAGGGTAATTCGAGTCCCATGCTCGGGGAGGATCAATCC
>JABAOC010000936.1_pt1 | contig 19267 bp, 21 predicted proteins | sample 7062161 | NCBI WGS metagenome assembly JABAOC01 (sample SAMN14538625, study PRJNA623070) | marine sediment metagenome | biome: marine biome [ENVO:00000428]; feature: marine pelagic biome [ENVO:01000023]; material: deep marine sediment [ENVO:00002113] | place: India: Gulf of Khambhat ... | reverse complement strand
CGCGACCCCACTCGGGAATAACCTCAAACTCCTTGCAGCTCTTTATGAATTGGGTGTTCGGGTGATTACCTTAGTATGGAGCCGAAAGAACATGTTTGCCGAAGGTGTTTATCTACCAGGGTACGAAACCTCCGGCCTCTCTGCATCAGAAGCTCAGAAAGGGGATGATCTCGAGCGAGGAGAAGGATTATCTGAACTCGGGAAACAATTAGTGGCCATGATGAATGAATTAGGGATTGCCATCGACGTTTCCCACCTTAATCGTAAAGGATTCCAAGATGTGGCTAAATATTCAAAAGGACCCTTCATCGCTTCGCACTCTTGTGCCTTCGCATTAAATGGTCATCAGAGAAATCTGTCAGACAAACAAATTAAACAAATTGCGGCAGCAGGTGGATGTATCGGGATTAATTTCTCACAGGATTTTCTGGTCGCAGACCCAAAGACGAAACCAGCTACTATCGATGACGTCGTTGAGCATATGATTTATGTCGCTGAATTGGTTGGAGTCGATTATGTGAGCTTAGGTAGTGACTTTGATGGGATTGATCAGGGACCTGTCGGCCTCGAGAACGCCAAGAAGTTTAAAGACATCCCCCCTCGACTCAAGGACAAAGGATATTCTAACAAAGACATAGACAAACTCATGGGAGAGAATTGGCATCGCGTGTTTCGTGAGATTTGGATCTCCTAAACACGCGCGCATGCGCATTCAAAGGTTAAGAAGTTAAATAGCTTAGCCATCCCTCTTTCTTTTCTGTTTAATGAGATACCCAAATATCTTTGGGAAACATATAACTTAACAATAAGCAAATAATCGTATGGGGGGGTAGACAAAATGCCAAAATTCCTTGATAGTCACAAATTGAAAGGCAGTGACGAAGAAACTCTGAAGAGACTGCAGGATTCGCCTAGGGACGAATTTGGCGTTAAACACGTCAATCTACTCTATAATAGGGCTGAAGACAGACTCTTCTGCTTGCTAGACGCTCCAGATAGAGAAGCCGTTGAGAAACACCACGATCAAGCTGGCATTACGTGTGACTGGATTACAGAAGTAGAGACAACCGCCTAACAAATCTCGGTGCACCAATCTACCTTAACTTTCCCATTTTTTGTGTATCACTACGAGTGGGTGTTTCTGAGCAGTGTGAGTAAGGTAAATGACCTCATCTCATGCTGTGCGACACATGAGCGTTTTTTGTATGCATGCATGAACAGTATGTAAACGGAGCAGAGAGCCATCAAAAGAACATTTGTCAGGACTTCTTTGTCGAACATCGACTCACCATACGGCGCCAAAAACAAATGCTAGCAATCCGATTATGAACCAAAAGAGAATAATTTTCTTGACTTTTCTGGCGTTTTCCCTCGAATAATTCTCGACAAGCATATATGAAGATGCTGCAAGTCCAAAATCGGTTATGGTCACTAAAGGAATGAACCAGAAGGAAACAATTTTTAAGAGCCAAGGTATCGGACTCAGCAAGACCGCAAAGAGATAAAATAATGCAGCTGTAACTGCCGCTGACTTTTCCCCATAACGAACAGCTAGCGTTTGAATATTCTTCATTCTGTCCCCCTGAACATCGACAATGCCCTTTGTGATTTCTCTGCCAGTATTCGCAAGAAACGCCATGGAGGCAAAAATCAAAACGTTAACCTCAATTGCGCTGGCAACTGCATAGCTGCCATAGACGAAAGGCGTTGCAACACAAGCACTGACCAGCAAATTTCCAGGCAATCCGCTGCGCTTTCCAACGGTGGTGTAAGTAAGCAAGAGAGACCACGCAACCAAGGCTGTAAGGAAACAAAAGATGTTCGTGGAATATGCACTCACGAAACCTATTACAGTGAGAGTGAAAGCAAAAGCTAAGGCTTCTCTCGGCTGGATCAAACCGCTTGGAATTGGCCGATTTGGCTCGTTGACAGCGTCAATCTCCCTATCGTAATAATCGTTTATAGTCATTGAAGCAGCAGTCAGCATGAAACCAGTAATGAATCCGTATGCAAGGTTTGACCAAAGTACGTATGAAACATGCTGGGTTGCGAGTATTCCACCCACCAAAACAGCAAAACCCATCATCAGACAATTTATGGGACGCATTAGGCGCAGATAGCCACCGAGTCTATCCATAGGCGTTCAAACCCTACAAGAAACCATAGGCTTTCGTTATAGTTATAAAACTTACAAAAGCACAAGTCTTGTTCGCTGATTCACGCGTTCAAACTGTTTTCATGCTTCTTTCGAGCTTCACGGAACCACGTTGAAAACTTGCTGAAAGACTTTAACGGGTTTTAGAAGAAGATGTGGATTTCACTTTGCCATTGATATTTGAAGCACACGCTGTAGTTCCAGCACATTCCATGCGCTCGCAGAGTTGTCATGATCAGTTGTTCATTGAGGTGCAATACACGCACATGCCACTTTTCTATTTAGTTCCAAAAAAATTTCAGGGCAAATCCGCATCATTAGGGAAGCCTCGGCTTTCCCAATATCCTCTATAGTCCACGTCGTCAGATAGCTCAATTTCGGTTATCCATTTTACCCATTTGTATCCATACTTGCTCTCCGCTACAAGCTGAAAAGGAAAGCCTCTTTCAGGTGGAAGGACTACATCATTCATTTTGTAAGCCATTAGTATGTCATTGTTGATTATGTAGTCCAGTGGCAACGATGTGGAATAACCATCATAGGCGTAGAATATGACTACGTTTGCCCCTGAGTCAACTCCTGCCTCTTCTATCAAGTCTTTAACTAGGACACCTTCCCAGAGTATGGTAGCTTCCCATCCCTCTACGCAATGCAGCGTGACAACCTTCTTGAAAAGCGGATGATTGCTAATGACATCATCATGTGTGTATTCCATTTCATTATTCACCAGACCAGTTACAACAAGCCGATAGCTTTCGTTGTCCATGAACTGTGGCCCTTTAATCGAGTTCTCCCGGAAATCATCTATTGAAGAAAGCTTCTGTCCTTCATATTCTCTAATTTCTACAGGTTTCAGTGTCCCGGTTTCATGGTTCGTCTCATTTCTCCAAACCCTACTACCAACAAAAACAGCCGTTGCAACAACCCAGAGTAACAAGACTGCGAACACAAGAGACTTTTTCCTATACATCCTTGGACTCCACTAGGATAGTATGACTTACGTCATACTTATATCTCTTCTCGTGCGCGCATTGTTGCATCATTTGTTTGACTTAGAAAATCGTAGGGGCCCTTCAGCTTCAATATTTAGGAACACGATCAATGTCAGTTGGACGCGCGGGCTGATAGGTGTCTCAGAATCCCTTCTTCCTTCGGAAGAAAAAATTCGTGGAAAAAGGGTTGAGTCTGGTTGTTGTCAAAGTTTTTGCGTGTGAGCATAAAAAGACAATATGAAGAAAAGATAGCCCAGATGGAAAAAGAGCTCTAAGGGGTGCCCGTTATGATATGTATTTTGCAGATTTGTGTAGCTAAATAGCATATCTCCAAACACGTTCATGATGATCCCGGCGTTAATGAGCAGCCAGACAGGTCCTAACCTTCCTTTAAGCCCTGTCATGGTGAATACCAACAACCCGAGCATGGCTTGTGCCAACAATATGAGATCAAGAAAAGGATACGCGAGACCTACAAACAGGGTTGCTGGATTCATAGCTGATGCTTTGGCTCCGACAGATAGCAACAAAGGCGGAATTATGCCCACGCTTGTCGGCAAAATAAAAATCGACGCAGTGGCAAGCACTTTCGTTGATATCACGGATCTAAAGAGGTTAATGTATGTGAAGATGGCGAAAAACAGGAAGCCATACCCAACAAGCCTATAAACGTCTGCGACGGATGGGTAGGGCAGTTCGATGCCAAAGATCACTGTGTATATGGCCCAGCCAAGTTCGCCTATGAACCAGAAGATCATTCCTAGGGAGAAGCCAAGCCAGATTCTAGACAGATTGCTTTCAAGGCTTTCCCAATAAATTCGCAAGGCAAAGCTCGAAGCAACGACAGCCACCCCGGCGGAGAAAAGGGGAAAAATCTTGGAGACAAGAGCCATCGAATCTACGTAAGAGCTTTGAAAGTAGTAAATCCCCGCGAGAGTTACGGCATAAATCAGAGCTAGCCAATAAAACTTTTTCAGGTTGCGATCAGAGATGGTATGTGACAGCCTAATCACCTATGTTCTTCTCGGCATTCTTGTTCTTTTGAGAGCTGTGCTTTAATATTTCTGATTTGAGAATTAATCTTTCAGAATATCATTTCAGATGTGAATTGTTACTTAACGACAACGCGCGAGTCTGCACGTTGAGTCTGAATAAGGTTTTCAGATTCACAAATTTTTAATTGCTCTATTATTCTCTGCAATCAACAGGGGAAAGTCTAAGAAGTTGGGATGGTGAATAGTGGGATGAGTGAAAGTCTAGAACCGATAAAACCTTTCTTGTACACTATTGGGGTCGGAGGAATGGGAGGGTTCTTCCTTGGCTACATTTTGAAAAGAATCTTTAACCGTATGATTATAATCATTCTAGGAGTTTTCACCTTTGGGCTTCTGTACCTAGCGCAAGTGAGAGCGATCGATCTAAAGTTTGAGAACATGTTTGGATTGATTTCAGCCGTTGGAAACTTCTTCAACCAAACAGTCGCACCTCTAATGGCCAACGTTCCGTTCGTGGGCAGCTTTCTTATTGGTCTCTGGGGCGGATTCAGACAAGGTTAGCCACGCGCGCTAAAAGGTAATTAAAGGGATACTCGCATAAGTCTAGGTCGAGGGCCAGAAATTGGTTGAGTGCCCTAAGTGCAAGACTTGGGTAGTCGCTAGTCCACTTAAAAGTTGGTCGATGATTGGCAGACCTAATAAGAAAGGTGAACGGTTCAAACTTACGTTAGGACTCTTCCAGTGTCCTAAGTGTGAAAAAAGATTTCGTATCGTTCTTGGAAAAGAGAGAATAACCGTTAAATGTCGGATCAAAGAAATCAAAAGAATTGAGACAGAACTCATGCAAACTTTGAGAACCTTACGTGAAAAAATCGAGAAGTTGGAAAACGAGAAAGCGGATCTAATGTCGGAGATAGAAGAGCTTAAAAAAGCCGGGGAGAAGAAAGCTAGTACTCTAAAGGAAGAGGTAACTACCCTAAGGAAGGAAGCAAAATCGCTGAAAAAGCTGCTAGAAGTGTCGGAATAGCCGTGTTCACTGCGCACGCAAACGCAAGCAAAAACGAACGCGAAACATTGAGGATCAAAGCGTAATGTATAAATTGGAAACTTCCATCTGTAACTTTTGGTCGGGCAACGGGCGGTAGCTCAGCTTGGTAGAGCTTCCGAGCCAGCCACATGTGTGGCTGACGGAGACGCTGTAGACGCCCACCAAGGGTAGGCGCCACCCAGCCTGTCAAGCACACAGACACCGGAGTGTCGCAGGTTCAAATCCTGCCCGCCCGACCATTCGACATCTGTTGGTATAGAACTGGTTCAAAGAGGCTCCTTATTTCTTAGAGCAATTCTGGGGTAAGTCTCATTTTCTTGCCTGAAACAGTTCTCGTCGAAACCATAACGAATATGCGCACTTGTGAACAAGGAGAAGGTCTGATCGTAAAGATTTAAACTTCCAAACGCGCAAAGCTAGAGATAGGACGCGCACTTGTCCTCTCACACGCGTGTGCGTAGTGAAGGTTGCTGATATTAATGGGAAAAGTTTCTCAAATATTCGAGGAAGCCCGCAAGCAGGGAAGAAAATTCCTCCTAGAGCCGGAGGCGAAAGCCGTATGCAAGGAGTATGGAATACCCGTGACAAACTTTGGAGTGGCGCAAGATGCTGAGGAGGCGGTTCGGCTTACAAGAGAAACAGGTTATCCAGTGGTTCTAAAGATCATTTCCCCCGATATTATCCACAAATTTGATGTAGGTGGGGTGATTCTCAACTTGAAGAGCGCCGAAGAAGTTAGAGACGCGTACAAAAGAATACTAGTGAACGTTAGAAGACAGAAGCCCAACGCAGAGATTACGGGAATTTTGATACAGGAGATGGCTCCTTCCTCAACCGAGATCATTGTTGGCGCAACCAAAGACCCCCAGTTCGGATCAGCTCTGATGTTCGGACTCGGCGGAATCTTTGTAGAAGTTCTCAAAGACGTGTCCTTTAGGATCGCCCCCATAACCAAAACAGATGCGAAAGAGATGATTAACGAGGTAAAGGGATATCCGATTCTCAGGGGCTATCGCGGCCAACCCCCAGCCGACATCAATTCTATTATAGAGATTTTGCTGAACACATCAAAACTAGTTACGGATCATCCTGAGATCAGAGAGCTTGACTTGAATCCAATTCTAGTTTACGAGACGGGAGCAAAAACGGTCGATGCGAGGATCATCTTGGAATAGGGATTTCGACTATTCTGGATACGAGGTCTTCTCCAAGTTATGCACGCGCGCAACAGATCATTGAACGGACGAAACCCGTCGCGGAGAAACGAGAAGTTGCCTAACCCTCCCAAACAAAGAATTGAAGAATTAAACTCAAGGCTTGCTTCTCTCAAAGAAGAACTCGACAGACTGAGCCTAGAAGCCCGGAGGTGGGCTGAAAAGAGAAACTCGATACAGGAAAAAATCAGAACCCTGCGCACAAAAGTCGCAGAATTCAAGGAAAAACGTGACGATCTAAACAAGAGGGTTCAGCAAGTCAAGGAGTTGCGCGAACAAGCGAGGGCAGATCGTAGGGAAAAGCACAATCAAATTCTGAAGCTAAAGGAAAAATTGAAGCATCTATCGGAAAAGAAACCCATACGAAGCATAAATGATTTAGAAAACGAGATTGAAAAAATAGAGTGGACGATCCAAACAACCTCTCTGCCAATTGGTGAAGAGAAGAACCTGATCGATGATGTGAGAACCCTTGAAACTCAGCTCTTAACAAGCAAAAAGATCCGCAGATTTGAAGAGGACCTACTTGAGCTACAGGCAGAGGAGAAAGCCTTGGAAACAAAAGCCAAGATTCACCATGAAAGGCTATCGCAACTGGCCCTACAAAGCCAAAACTTTCATGAAAAGATGAGTGATCCCCTAAGGGAGATTCAAAGCCTTCGACCTGAAGCAGAAGGCGCGCATCAAAAATACGTGGAAATCAAGCAGAAAACCCAACCGCTTCATCAGAAACGGGTAGAATTGCTACGCCAAGCCAAGTCTCTCAAGCAGAAACTTCGTAAAGCAGAAGAGGAAAAGCAGCTCAAGCGTCAGCGTGAGCTTCAAAGCCAGGTGGTGGAAAAAGCGTTGGAAAAACTGAAGCGGGGCGAGAAGTTAAGTTGGGAAGAGTTTAAGATATTGACTGAGCAAAAGAAGGTAAAACGACTGAAAACAACTCCTGAGGATTGATCGATAATTCAGAACTTTAAAATGGAGCCTGGATAAAAATAAAGTGACAAACAAGCATTCAACAAGAGTTGAAGAACTGATATGCCAAAGCGCACAAAGGGAAAAACGGAGCGTATTCTCATTCTCTGTGTCGACAGAGACGATGATCTAGGTGCGAAAGCAGGAATAAAGTCGCCTATTCTCGGAAGAAAAGAGAATGTCAACGCCGCCACCAGTCTTATTCTGCGGGATCCTGAGGAACCTGACGCCAATGCGATGTTTGAGGCCGTCAGGGTTTACGACCGCATAAGGGAAGAATCCAAGGAGACAATAGGAGAGTGTCAGATAGCCACGATCACAGGGTCTGAACTGGGCGGCGTGGGGGCAGATAGAAAACTCGTATCCGAACTCACGGATGTATTAAAAGAATTTTCTGCAACCGATGTTATTTTGGTCACCGATGGTTATGGGGACGAGACGATATTACCGTTGGTTGAGTCGAGAGTGCCCGTAACCTCAGTTCGACGGATTGTGGTAGCCCACAGCAAATCCGTTGAGGAAACTCTGGCAGTCTTTTCTCGCTACTTGAAGATTCTATTTAAGAACCCTCGTTATTCCCGAATTGCATTGGGCTTGCCCGGAATCTTTCTGTTAATCTTGGGAATCTTGTCTTTATCTGAAGTCCCAATTGAACCGTACCACGTTTGGATAGCTCTCTTCCTTGTTGTCGGCACATTTCTTTTCATAAAAGGGTTTGGATTCGATAGGACAGTTCGAGATTTCTACGGATGGATCCGAGAATATTCTCCTCCTCCTTTCACGGTGCAGATAGCAAGCTTTTCCACTACTGCTGGACTTTTGTTGGTTGCCATTGGCTGTTACCAAGGTGCATTCATTGCAAACTTATATACTCTTCAAAATCCTCCGCCGGACCCAAGTCAGTGGATCGCAATATTCCCTAGACTTGTGGGAGAATTCATCTCGGGGGCAATAGCTCTCATCGTAATAGGAATCTGCGTTCTTTTGGCAGGTAGGATGGTCCGCTGGTTCCTTCAACGGGATTTTAGAGTCTTACGCACCTCGGTCATCATGGTCGCATGCGCCTGTTCGTGGCTAATCTTCAATGAGGCATCACGGATTCTCATCGATCCCTCTCTAGAGTACACAAGTCTTGTAGTTGCCATTATTGCCAGCATACTCTTAACCCTGATTGCCATTTCAATGACCATGGTGTTCCACAGAAAGTATCCGCGTTTTTTCAAGGAGAAAGATACGAAAAAATGAGAAAGACGAGTATGGCAATAATCGGCGGAACGGGCTTGGAAGCACTCTTGAAGGATACTAAGCAGATTCGAGTGGGAACTCCGTATGGACTTCCGCCAGCTATATCGGTTGGCAAGATTGATGAAAGAGCCGTAGTTTTTTTGCCTCGCCACGGTCCTCGCCATTCAGCTCCTCCTCATCGAGTGAATTATAGAGCTAATGTGTATGCTTTACATGAAATCGGCGTGAAGCAGATTGCTTCAACAAACGCCGTGGGCACAATCAATCTTCATTTCAAGCCGGGTGACCTTGTGATTCCTCATGACTTGATCGATTTCACTAGATGTCGTGACTTCACATTTTACGACGAGGCACCGGTCACTCACATTGATTTGTCTCAACCATATTGCCCACGGATTCGTGGTCTCTTGATTGAAAAAGCGAAAGATTCCGGCATGAAAGTGTGGGACCGAGCTGTTCTTGCGTGCACTGAGGGCCCCCGCTATGAGACTCCCGCTGAGATCGAAATGCTCAGGCGGTTGGGTTGCGACGTCGTTGGCATGACTGGGGTGCCAGAGGCTGTGCTCGCCCGTGAGCTAGAGATGTGTTACGCAACACTATGCTTCGTTTCAAACTTGGCGGCAGGAATGCAGAAGCGACTAACCGCCAACGAAGTGTTATCGATGGCGAAGAAAATGCTACCTGCTATTCAGCAAATCTTAAGAGAGACCATCAAAAACCTACTCGAAGACCGCGATTGCCCTTGTGCAAACGCTCTGAAAGATGCTAGACTCCGGTGCTGAACCATGCTCAAGTCACTTTTGTCGTTTCTTGGCGTTTATAAGGCATACGAGAGGTGGTTGTGGTATCAGGTGAAAAGCGGCTTGAAGCCTGAGCACATCGCTATTATCCTTGACGGAAATCGTCGCTGGGCCTGGGAGAGACTATTGGACTCCTGGGTGGGTCATCACCGTGGTGCTGAAAAGATACGAGGTTTGCTGGGGTGGTGTCTCGACCTGGACGTGAAATCAATCACCCTCTACGCCTTTTCCACGCAGAACTTTCAACGCGCTCAGGGGGAGGTCGATGGAATAATGAAAATTGTCCAGGAAAAGTTACTTGAGATCCTGGAAGAAGAGCAGATTCACAGGCATAAGGTCCGGGTAAAGGTGATCGGCAGGAGTGGACTGCTACCCAAGAGTGTCCAAGAGACGGTCAAGAAGGTGGAGGAAGCGACGAAAGATTACGACGAGCACTTTTTGAACGTGGCGCTGGCTTATGGTGGGAGGGCGGAGATCGTGGACGCCACCAGAAAGATTGCTAAGAAAGTGCAGAAAGGGAAGCTACACCCCGAGGGTATCGACGAGCAGGTATTCGAAAGCCATCTTTACACGGCTTATATGCCCAACCAGGATCCTGACCTAGTTATTCGGACCTCTGGAGAGGAACGGTTAAGCGGTTTTCTCTTGTGGCAGTGTGCCTACAGTGAACTCTGCTTCTTGGACGTTTACTGGCCAGATTTCCGGCGGATAGATCTTCTGCGAGCCGTTCGGACATATCAGATGCGAAAGCGACGCTTTGGCGTCTGAAAAGTTAACCCCTTTTTCTTGCGCTCACGATTGAGATCACATCCCTGTCCTTCAGGACGTAATCTTCTCCAATTCTCTTTTTCTCGTGGGCTTCAACCGCATAAATGAAGCTTTCTCCAAGCTCTGTGTGAATCTTGTAGGCTAGCTGGCGTGCAGTGGTTCCTTGGGGCACAAGGTATGCATCTGGAAGAACATTCCCTTTGTGATCAGTAAGGCGGTCAAGGTCCTCCACGGGATAAACAACTATCATGTCTAAAAGTTGAAAGAAGGCCATGTTGATGGCCTGTTGGACGCCGGTGGACTCGTATTTCTGTAGAATTCTTTCTCGAATGATTCCCAACGCCTTTTTCTGGACATCTGATAATCCTTCTGGCTTGGCTATTTGGAAGTTGAGATCTCCGGGCTTATAGTCGATTAGTTCTTTCTCTGCGGCTCTCCTCAGCGCTAGCTCGGCCTCTGCAGAGCAGGGAATAACTCTGTGACCCAGTTCTTTCAGCCTCTCAACGTTTTCCTCGGCATGCGGAAGGTCCACTTTATTCGCTGCAATCAATAGTGGCTTGGAGATTTTTCTCACAACTTTTATGAACTCAATAAGATCGTTGCTGCTCCACTCGGTTGGCTTATCAGCGTTCAACCCCGTCTGTCTTAGGCCCTCAATTATGTGACTTCTTTTTATTTCCAGCCCGCTCAACCGGTTTTCAAGGAGAGTAAGCAAGTCAGTTGTGGCTGATTCGGCAGTCCTGGCGAGTTTGAACCAGTCCTTTTTAAGCAATTGAACAAGCCACATTGTGATCTCGGTCTCCAAAAATTTCACGTCTTCCGTGGGATCGTGGGTCCCAGGCTTGCACATTTTCCCCTCAGAGTCTGTTGCTCCAGCGGCATCGACTATGTGGATCAGAACATCTGCTTTCCTAATTTCGTCTAAAAACTGGTTTCCAAGACCTCTCCCCTGCCACGCGCCTGGCACAAGCCCGGCACAGTCGATTAGCTCAACGGGGATCAGTCGTGTTCCGTCTAGGCACAGGGAGTTCTGAGGAGTGTCTTTCACGTCAAACTCTCTGCAAACGCAGGGGGAGCGCACATATCCTATTCCTCGGTTCGGCTTTATGGTGGTGAAGGGGTAACTGCCAATCTCAACTGGAACTAGCGTTGCTGCTGCGAAGAAAGTGGACTTTCCAGTGTTAGGTTTTCCAACTACTCCTAGCAACTTTGAATGATACGTTTCCACCTTTTTGAGCCTTCTCTCGGAAAACTTCTCTATTTTTATTTAAGGAGGTTATTAACTAATATAAATTGGCAAATCTGGGAGAGCTCAGGCTGCATTTGTTGAGACTTGTTGAAAAGTGAGGGTACTCAGAGTCATCCAAGTGTTGTTATGCGTACCTCTGTTCTTTCCACGGATCAGCTGTATTGCTATATCCTCTTTTTTCCCAGTAGCCTAGTTCCTGTTTTTCAGTGAATCGGAGCTTTCTCACCCATTTTGCGCTTTTGTAAGCATATTTTTTGGGCACGACTAGACGCAGTGGTCCCCCGTGCTTTGGTTCCAGAGGCTTCTCATTTAGTCGGTAGGCCAGCAGTACGTCGTTTTCTAGTAGTTCTGCAAGCGGCAAGCTGGTGGTGTAGTCTCCTTCCGCTACTACCATCACATACTTCGCCTTCTTCAACGGTTTAACCAGCTCAGAAACAGTTTGAAACGCAACTCCTTCCCACTTGTTGTCCAGCTTGCTCCACCCAGTTACACAGTGAAAATCGCTCACACTCACCGTTTTTGGGAGATTCAAAACCTCTTCATATGTTAACCGTACTGGTGTCTCTACTAGACCTTCAACTGTGAAATCCCACTTTTCCGGGTCAAACTTTGGGATTGGACCCACATGCAAAACCGGAAATTTCGAAGTGACTCTCTGATTCGGAGGAACTTTGTCCTTTTCTCCACCCATAACATCCCACCTCCCAAGATAAGATTTACTTGTCTCACAATTATTGCTTTTCATAGTGCGCCTAAATTGATGATCCTGGTGCTTCAAGTAGAAAGAAGGCTTCGGCAATCCAATGCGCGCATGTTAAGACTTATGTCTAGAAATTGCATTTTATCATAGGAGAACTGCTGAAACATGAAGTCTGAAAAAGATTTGGCCCATATGATTAGAGTGCAGATAAAAATGGAGAGAAAGACTGCAAGAAAGATTAAAGAATTGGAAGATGTTGTTGCCAATTTGGCAGCAAAACTGTTCTTGGCTGAAATGAGATTCGACACCGAGAAGCACGCCAAGATTCTACGGACAATGTTGGATTTAATGAAAAAACTAGCACCAGATCGATTTCCCACGAAATTCTGGAACAAAGAAACTCATGAATACATTGACGCTCTGGTCGCAAAAAGAACCTTGGAGAATCATGTAAAGGTTGAAACGAAAATGTTGAAGCATGTCAAAGAACAAATAAGAGAGACTGACGACGAAGCTTTGAAACTGCTATTCAGACACATTGCTGCCGACGAAAGGAAGCATCACAAGATTATGGGAACCATACTTGAGAAAGCCTTCAAGATGGCAAGCATACCTTAATCTCGCGCATCAGCGTTTGCCATGCACTCGCTCTATTTATAGGATAAAAAAGGGAAAAAAGGCTCAGCACGAACTCCTTTCTTGTCCCAGCTCTAGGAAGGTTGCGCCAACGAGGGCAGTCATGTATCTCAACTCGGTGATGGAAATGCTCTCGTTTGGTGCGTGAAAATTATGATTGGAATCAACAGAGCCAATTGACGCCGCGCGCGCACTCGATTTGAAAGACGAATTCGATGCAAGTTGGCGCTTCAACTAACTTAATGTTTATATGTGTCCATGAAAGCTACGTGATCAGGCATAGGCGAAGAAACAGATGGATAATGAAAAAGCTGTGAAAAAGGCGATTGAAAAAAGGGTCAGAAGTAGGCGATACCGAGGGAAATATAAGGGAAGAGGAAAATTCAAACCCAAAGAGCCTGCGTAAGAAGCCTTCATTCCCAGCGTACGTATCCTCGAGTCCGCGCATTTTTCCGCGAAGCACACACGCCGCACATTAGGAAAATTCGAGAAAAGGATAATCCTCAAGCATATTCTGGATCGAGAACCCAATATTGAGAATGTTGAAGTTAGCCACAAGGTGGCGCTTAACTATTGATTGAATGGAGCCCGCGCCCACTTTCCTTGCTTTGTATTACGCGTGTACGGCAACACTTATTATTTTAGTGCCAGCAGAATCGGTGAGCAGACGTGATTCTAATGGTTAAGCTACACAAAGTTAGGATAACCGTGTTGAAACGCCTTCGTCCCTCAGAGGTCTTCGAAACAAACCCTGCGACACCTTTAGAGCCCCTTGGGGCATGCGAAATGTTCACTGAAGGTCAAGCGTTCGTTGTAAACCCTGAAGAAGTAAAGATGCCGGAGGATTTCTGCTCTGGTGCTTGGCACTCTATCTATTGCAATGTAAGAACCCTAGCTTTCGGTGGAAATCTTCCTTGGTATAAGGAGAAAGGTGTTGCCATAAACTGTTGCCCTGATGGCTTAAGACCAGTTATCTTCAAACTTGAACGCATCTAACTATGCGGGAATATTCATGTTTTCCTACTCATGCAAACATGCACACTTCATAACAAGTTTACACGCGAAAGTTTTTTCTTTCTTTCAGAACGATATCCGATGATTTGGGTGTTCCTAGATGCCTTTGACCGTTAAATGGGATGAAGGGGTCGCTATTCAATATCGTGGCACGAGAATTGTTTTTGATCCTCGACGGAAAAACAACTTGCGTTCCAAGATTTTCATTACTCACGCTCATTATGATCATTCAAAGGGCTTCAGTTTTTCGGATTCTGAGAAGGTTTCGACAGTGGAAACCAAGGAAATTGTTGAAGCATACGGAAAAGAGATTAACAATTGGAAGCCTCTGCCAATCGGAGGCAAAATCAGAAACGAAGATTTGGAAGTTGTCTCCCACAATGCCGGACATGTCCTGGGTTCATCGATCTTCGAGGTTATCACACCCGAAAGCAACATTGTCTACACAGGTGATCTTCAGTTCAAAGACAGCTTCACCTTGAAAGGTGCTGAACCAGTTCCCTGCGACATCCTCGTCATAGAATCCACTTTCGGTTCCAAAAGCTTCAGCTTCCCAGAGAGAGAAAAAGTAGCACACGAAATGGTTCAATGGGCCTCAGAAACAGTAAAAACTGGAAAGGTTCCAACCTTCAAAACCGATACACTTGGAAACGCCCAAGAAGTCAATAAAGCCTTCAATTTGTATTCCAAACTGCCAGTCACAGTTCACTGCAAAATAGCTCAGATAAACAAAATTTACAAAGCCAATGGACAACCTTTGGAATTCTTGGATGCCACAACGGAAGAGGCCTCGGAGGTGACTTCTTCAGGAGAATGCGTTTTCATCACACCAAAGAATATTGATCTGGTGCATCATCCAGAATTCGAGCCGGCTCTAGTATCTGGTTGGGCCCTGTGGACGAATAGAAACAAAAATGCCTTTGCTCTAAGCGATCACGCCGATTTCAAACAACTAATTGAATTTGTTGAAGCTTGTGAACCCAGGGCCGTCCTTACATGCTTCGGAGGTAAATTTAATCATATGTTTGCCAAACACGTTGAAAAGAGACTGAAAATTGAAGCGCGACCGTTAAATCTGATCCCAACAATGTTTGCCCCTAACGCACATGCATCCCAAAACACGTGACACACCGCACTCGTAAATATCCATTGTATGCACGCGTACAGAGCCTCTCGCTACTTCCGCACGCACGAAGAAGGGAGCGAGGTGTGAGGTTCAGTCTTGATTTACAATTCATAAAGGCTAAGTCTCCGTGAGGTTGAAACATATGAGTTTGGAAAACGTGTGCAAGTCCGCATTTGCTTGAAACAATCATTGTTGTTGCTGGTGTTAGAGAAATGGCAAGCGCATTGGCATTGCAGATAGTTGCGGTTTTTGCAGTCATGTTCGTGGGAATCACAATTGCAGCACTTTGGTTCGCACACTCTTCCTCGAAAGTGGAAAGCAAAAAAGAGCTTCAAAAAAGGAAAATGGAGATAATAGACAAGCATTTCAGTGAAATGGTGAGAATTGAATGTCCATATTGCAGGACAATCTACACGCCCAACAAGCCAGAATGCCCAAATTGTAGAGCCAATACCAAAAAGATACTTTTCCCAGAAATTCCAGAATAGATTTGCTGGAACAAGAATACCTCTTCTTAAATTCCATGATTGCGCGATATTCATGTATGTATGCGCGCAATATCTGGGCATACAAACCTGGTTTTCAAATCTTTTTCTTGCCAAATAAATAAGCTATTGTCATCAGACCGGGAAATACAAACATAGAGGCAAACTCGTTCAAATCGAGCATCACGAAAATAACTGGGATCTGTCCACCTATTATCGTAGCCAGATCATAGCTCCATCCAAAGGTTCCGTAAAACAAACCTTTGTTGTATTCTTTAACAGACTCGCTGATTTTGGAGAACAGCCAAACATCTATGAACCCTCCAGCTGCCCCAAACAAAATACTCACTATGAAATAATGATGCAATGCAGATGCATTTAGCATGGTTACGATGCCGATGAAATGACTGGTTATGCAGGCGGGAACCCAGTATTTCCTTTTCGACTTGTTGGAGACCCTTCCAACCAGATACTGAGTTAAAGAGAAGAACAGTGTTTCAACAACGACGATTATCGATACGATGCTCGGGCTTAGTCCAAGAGATTGCAGGGCAAACCTAGTGAAGAAGAACAAGAATGCAGTGAATACTGCCAAATCCATAGTTTTCAGGACAATCAATAGCGGAATTTTTTGAATGAAGCCAAAGGATGCTTTGACTTTGATCTTTGAGACATACCGGTATTTTTTTGTCAACGCATATATGAAATAAAGCCAGACACTCCCTGCCACGAATATAAGATAGAAAGCGGTTGTTATCCCCAAACGATCTATTACCAATCCGGGTATCAATAACCCGAGTATCCAGCCGCTCTCTTTTATTGCTCCGAACGTCCCGACCTTTCTATCTGGATTGTCACTTACGTTTCTAAGACCATAAATTATGATTAGCACATAAAGAAGCGCGCTGGCTACAGCGGATACGATTTTCAGAAACACGATCACAAGGATAAGGTCAGTAAAACCGATCAGGAAAAGTGCGATGACGAACAGAAAGGTACAGCTCAGTAAGAATTTTCTTTCTCCATATTTGTCTGTCAGGTAGCCAAGGAAAGGTTTCAGCAAGAAGGAGAAGAAATCGCCTACCGTCAAGAGAATACTGTACGTGATGATTGTTATGTCGAGCGAAGAAAAATAGAGTGCTGGAACAATGATGGAGAACGCCATCAACATCGTGTGGAAAAAACCGAATCCAGCTCCTGAAAATAGTCTGCCTTTGTTTTCGTCCATAGGTCTGTTTAAGAGTCCTGAAGAAATAAAAGTCTATTTTTTGTTCCTAGGCAAACCTCAGGAAAAAACGTAGGGAACTGGCTCTAGCCCCTATTTTGTTCCTCTAGTGGACATACGAAAAGTCTTCATGTATACACACTCGTCGGGAGATATCTTCATTTCGTCTATGCTGGCGCTCCCAACAAAAGTCACAGGTGCCCCTCTGATAAGAGCTGCTGGCGTTCTTTCGCCGGCCTGTCCTATCACAAGATGAGCCGCAGATGCAAGATCGTCAGCGACAGCATGCCGAGTAATTAACAAAGGCTTTCGAAAGAGGTCTCTTTCTCCTCTGCGGTCATTTATCGGTTTGAAGCCCGCCGCTCCTAATGCTACACCTCTCGTACCCATTCTGAGAGGAGCTACGCTACTATCCACAATGAGAACTGCCACATCTCTCCCTACGCGTCTTTTGATTTCCTCCTGAAGACTCTCCGCTCGACGCTGAGGGTCCAAAGGCCATAGGGCAGCACAATCAGCGGGGACATTCTTGTGGTCAACACCAGCATTTATCGCCAAGGCATTATCCTTCAATGTAAGAATGGCTTTGTCTACCCCCCCATAAATCTCGTCGGCCTCCCGTAAGACCAACTCAACAAACTCGGGCTCAAGCAAATGTTTCTTAGCCAATTCCTTAGCCCTTCTTGACGCCGACACCGTCTTCATTTTGACGATACGCCCGTCTACTGATGCTACGACCTTCGATGATATTGCCAAAATATCTCCATCGCTCAGTTTCAGTCTCTGTCGTTCAACGGCTTGGATGAGAGCGGCCACTAAATCGTCGTTAGGCTTAATCAACGAGGTCTTTAAGGCCAAAACTCGCATATTCAACCCGCATTTAGCTTCACATAATCTACATTTTAGTGTTTGCAACATTTTTTATGCCAGTTAATCACACAAGACAGAACAAGAAGGACTTCTTCGTATGTATTAGCCTAGGCCTAGAATTCTCCTCTGAACAATGAAACTTCACTGTCAATCTCATGCGCTGAGAAAGCACCTCTTTGCGCGTGCGAAGGCACGCTTCGAATACTTCGCTACCATAGACGATGTATAAATCTTCAGAAAACGAAAGTGCCGTGTGCAGACGTTTACAGCGTAGGAGTCACCTTTACGTTTGTAAATCTTTATATCGGGGACAAACTTCTACTATCGAAACAACGGGGAAGAGTCTGAGAAGTCGCAGATGGTGGTGAGAAAGGCTAGGTGATTTGTGGTGCCAGTCAAATTGTGGCGCAAACCACTAGACATAAACAAAATAAAAATTCCCGAAGGCGAGGTGCACATAATCGAAGACCGATGCAAAGGCTGCGGTTTCTGCATTGAATTCTGCCCAAAAGAAGTATTAGAGATTTCTCAAGAGTTCAATGTAAGAGGCGCTCACCCTCCAAAGGTAAAGGATGAAACCAGATGCGTGCTCTGCGGTTTCTGTGAAGCCGTCTGCCCAGACTTTGTAATTTTTAGCATCCAAAAAGACTATGATGGAAGCTGTCGGAGTGGCTGAAAAGGGTCAGGCAGTTCTCACAGGCGTTCATTTCATGGACGGCGACACCGCCTGCGCCGAAGGAGCATTAGCCGCTGGATGTAGATTTTTCGCCGGATATCCAATCACGCCAGCCACAGAAATTGCCGAACGGATAGCTCGGCGCATGCCCGAGATTGGCGGAGTATATGTGCAGATGGAGGATGAGCTCAGCTCTATGGCAGCGGTTATTGGGGCATCATACGCGGGCGTCAAGTCCATGACCGCCACCTCTGGCCCAGGCTTCAGTCTAATGCAGGAAAACATTGGATTAGCAGCCATGACCGAAACGCCATGCGTTGTGGTAAACATTATGAGAGGTGGACCCAGCACTGGCCAACCAACAATGGCGGGCCAACAAGACGTGATGCAAGCGAAGTGGGGCTCGCATGGTGACTATGAAATCATAGCCCTGGCACCAGCATCAGTCCAAGAGATGTTCGATTTGACGATTGAAGCCTTCAATCTGGCAGAAACCTATCGCACTCCAACGTTCATCCTTGCTGACGGAATCCTCGGACACATGTCAGAGAGAGTCGAGATTCCAAACGCAGACATGATCAAAATCGTAAACCGAAAAAAACCTCAAGACTCCCCAGAAGAATATCTTCCCTTCAAGCCTGGTAAAAACCTGGTTCCACCCATGGCCAGTTTTGGAGAGGGATACCGCTTCTACGCTACGGGTCTCACTCACGACGAGAAGGGACATCCGCGCACAGACAGCGCTGAAGCCCAACAGAAACTCGTTCAACGACTCTGCGACAAAATCCGCAAAAACGCAGACAAAATCGTGCAGGTCAAGGAAACCACGCTGAAAGACGCTGAGGTGGCAGTGATCGCCTACGGGATAACGTATCGATCTGCCTTGAGTGCCGTGAGAAAGGCGAGAGCTGAGGGAACAAAAACAGATCTTCTGAGACTAATCACCCTGTGGCCATTCCCCGAAAAGCACGTCTCACAATTAGCCAAGAAAGTCAAAGCGATAGTGGTTCCGGAAATGAATTACGGACAGATCGTCCGCGAAGTGGAGAGAGCAGCCAAAGAGACCCCTGTGGTTTTTCTCCCCAAGTTAGGCGGAGAACCAC
>JABAOC010002526.1_pt2 | contig 19276 bp, 17 predicted proteins | sample 7062161 | NCBI WGS metagenome assembly JABAOC01 (sample SAMN14538625, study PRJNA623070) | marine sediment metagenome | biome: marine biome [ENVO:00000428]; feature: marine pelagic biome [ENVO:01000023]; material: deep marine sediment [ENVO:00002113] | place: India: Gulf of Khambhat ... | reverse complement strand
GTGCCAAAGACATCCGCAACGAGTTCCGTGACCTGTGCAAGGCCAACGGGCTGCCGCATAACTGGGGCTGGAAGATCTTCGAGATGACCGGCGCCAAGCCGGCCCAGGACATTGCTTTGGCTTTGCTAGGTTTTGTGGGGAAGCTGGTGTGGGTTGGCTTCTCCACGAACGTCAACGAGTACTCGCTCTCCAGGCTGATGGCCTTCGATGCGGAGATCATTGGGACGTGGGGTTGCCTGCCGGAGTACTATCCGATAGTGCTACAGATGGTCTTGGACGGGAAGGTGCAGCTAGAGCCTTTCGTGGAGACTCGGCCGATGAGCCAGATCGAGGACGTGTTCGAGGAGGCCCACACCACCACTCTGATGAGAAGGATCATTCTGACGCCCGATTTCTAGGACATTGCGCGCGCGGAAAGTCGCCGGAGTTGGACAAACAGCACACCGTCATGTATAATCCGCGCGAGATATCGAGGGCCAGTGCAAGACTTGCAAGGATTGAGGCACGTGTCTCAGGCCAGGCGAGCACCACTGGCCGAGCGGTGACCGCAACTTGCGGTGCAGGAAGGAGGTGACGGGGAACGAACCTTAGCGTTGGCATCGGCGATAGGTAAATCGAGCAGTACGAGTAATAGAGGAGGAAAAGAAGTGAAGAAGATAGTCTTTGCTGCAGTGACGATGATTGCCCTGCTATCGCTCTTGGTCTCAGCGTGCGCGCCGCCGCCACCGCCAGAGCCCACGCAGCCGCCTGCCCCAGAGGCAACGCCCACTCCGCCTCCGCCAGAGCCAACGGAAGCGCCGCCGGCAGAGGGCACAGCCTACAAGCTGGGCTTCTGTTCCGCTGCGACCGGAGGCGGGTCCAGCCTGGGCGTGCCGGAGCGCAACACGGCAGATCTGATCGCGGCCCAGCTGGAGGAGGCTGGTGGTATTACGGGCCCTGACGGCGTGATGCACGACGTCGAGGTCATCATCTACGACACCGAGAGCACACCTGATGTAGCATCCACCGTGGTCACCCGTTTGATAGAGGAGGACGAGGTGGATGCCATCGTCTGCGGTACCCTGAGCGGCAACAGCCTCGCCATCGTACCGCTAATCGAGGAAGCCGAGGTGCCGTACGTGTCCATGGCCTCTGCCCGCTCCATCATCCTGAACGCGGAGACGGGCGAGAGCTACAAGTGGTCCTTCAAGACTCCGCAGGAGAACCTGCACTCTGGCGTCTGGCAGGCGCTCTGGGCCGAGCACAATGGCTGGGAGACGGTGTGCGATCTCTACGAAAACACCGGCTACGGTCAGGATTGCCTGGCCAACACACAGGCTGCGATGGAGGACGTGGGGATCGAGGTGGTATATACGGACAGCTTCGAGCGCACCGATACCGAGTTCCCACAGATGGCCGGCGTGACGGGCTCTGGCTGCGATGCTTTGGTCATCGGCTCCATTCCTCCTGGCGCCTCCATGGCCACCGTGGCCTCTCGAGAGGTGGCGCCAGACCTGCCGGTGGTCCACGGACATGGTGTCTGTAACCAGGCCTTCATCGACCTGGCCGGTGACGCGGTGGAGGGAGTGGTGTTGCCGTGCGGCAAGCTGATGTACGCCGACCTGCTGCCGGATGACGATCCGCAGAAGGAGTTTCTGGTCAAGTACATCGCGGACTACACCGAGTTCACCGACGGTGAGCCCATCAGCACGTTCGGCGGCCACGCTATGGACGCTCTGATGTGGGTCATCGAGGCCATGGAGAGCCTGGACGAAGGGCTCACCCTGGGGGAGAGAAGGGCAGCCATTCGGGACTACATCGAGACCGAGATCAAGGACTGGCCAGGGACCGGTGGAGTGTTCAATATCACTCCGGACGATCACTTGGGCCTGACGTATGAGGCGCTCGGGTTCGTCAAGGTCGAGAACGGTACCTGGGTGTACTTCCCGCCCGAGGAGTGGTAGGATCGTTGTTGCTGTTGGGGGCCTGGGGCTCGTACCCTGGCCCCCAACTTCGCTCAGCAGAACTGAGGACATGGCATGCAGAGATTCTTCCGTGGCAGGTCGGCGAGGATAGGAGCTACAGTGGCTGCCATGGTATTGCTGGTAGCCATCATTCTGTACCTGGGGAACACAAAGCAGTTTGGGCCGGTGCAATACGCGCAGCTGATAGTGGATGGCGTTCGCGGCGGAAGTATCTACGCCTTGATCGCCCTTGGCTTCGTGGTGGTCTTCAATGTCACAGGAATCATCAATTTCGCTCAGGGCGGGTTCGTGATGTGGGGGAGCATGCTCGCGGTCGCCTTCTATCAACTTGATCTCCCCTTGCACCCAGGGGTGAAACTGGCTTTAGCTGTGATTTTTGGGGTTGTCGTTACTACTCTCATCGGGGCTCTGGTGGAGAGGCTGACCATATTCCCCGCTCGCCGTAGCCACGTCCTTACCCTCATTATCATCACCGTAGGTGTCTATATCTTCATGCAGGGCATTGCTCTTCTTATCTGGGGCGCTGATCCGTATTACCTACCCGCCTTTTCCACCCTGGCCTTGGAGGATCACATCATTCGCATCGGAGGCATTATGATCAAGGGCCAGAGCCTTTGGATTTGGGCCACCGTGGCGGTTGTTCTCGTGGCGCTGGCCTTCTTCTTTGGGCGTACGCTGCTGGGCAAGGCACTGCGCGCCTGCGCTATCAACCGCAGGGCCGCTGAACTGATGGGCATTAATCCCAGCCGCATGTCTCTATTGGCCTTCTCCTTGGCCGCCGCCCTGGGAGCCGTCGGCGGCATCGTCCTCTCACCAGCCACCAGGCCGATGTACGATATGGGCCTCAGGTTGGGGCTGAAGGGCTTCATAGCAGCCATCATGGGAGGGCTGGTGAGTTCTCCAGGAGCAGTACTTGGTGGCGTCCTGCTGGGTGTGCTCGAGAACGTCGGCGCGGGAGTCACCAAGGCTGGCTTCAAGGACATCTTCGCCCTAATCATCCTGATCTTGGTTCTCCTCTTCAGGCCACAGGGCATCATCGGCGGGGGAGAGCGAGGCGTTGAGGAATAAGCGGAGGTAGGCAACGATGCAGAACCAAGGTTGGAGACGCCACCAGACCAGCATCGGCATTGGCATCTTCGCCGCGGTTGTCATCCTCCTGGGATGGATTGAGATCGCGAGGCCGATGGGTCTGACATTCTCAGATCTCACGGGTGGCGTTGTGACCTTCGACACGATGGTGCGCGTTGGCATCCTGACCACCGTCGTGGTCGGGCTCAACCTACTGATGGGTCATGCGGGACAGATCTCTTTGGGCCAAGCTGGTTTCTACGCCATAGGGGCCTACGTCTCAGCGATCATGACCACCAGGGCGGCCAATCGTGGTATCAACGTCTTCTTCCCTGGTCTAATTCCTGACCAATGGTGGTGGTGGCCATGGTTGATGATTCTGGCCGGGATGGTGATCACAGGCGTTGTAGCATATCTCATAGGTAAGCCCGTGTTGAGGCTCAGGGGCCACTATCTGGCCATGGGCACCCTGGGCGTAGGCCTCATCATTTTCATCCTCTTTCGAGAGGGCAGTACCTTCACCGGTGCTTTTGACGGCATCGCCAGTGTTCCGCGTCTGAGCATTGGTGGCTTCGAGATTTGGCCCAGAGAGAGGTACTACTTCCTGGTCTGGGCTGTGGCTCTGGCTGTGATGTGGCTCTCTCTCAACATCGTCAATTCGAGGGTGGGACGCGCTTTGCGTGCAATCGAGGGCAGCGAGTTGGCCGCCCATACGATGGGGGTGGATATCGAGAAGTTCAAGCTTCAGGTGTTCGTATTGAGCACGGTGTTCGCAAGCATCGCCGGCAGTCTGTACGCGCACTATCAGACGCTGGTCAATCCGGCACCTTTCGGATTCGTAGGTTCGCTAGACCTGGTGATCATGGCCGCCCTCGGTGGTTTGGCCAGCATCTGGGGGGCTCCGTTCGGTGTGGGCATCGTCTATGTCATCAAGGAGGTACTGCGTGCTAGACTGCACCAGTTGTTGCACGGCGCCGGCGGTGAGCACGAGATCATCTTTTTCGGTATCCTTCTCGTGGTAATCATGATCTTCATGCCCCAGGGACTCAGCTATGGCGTGACGAGAGCCTATGGGCGGCTCAGGGGCGGATGGGCTGCGCGCCGAGGGGGCGGAAGAGAAGTCGAACCTCCGACGGAACAGGTGGCGTGATGCAGGGTCGTGCAGGGATAGAGCCTGCCGCCCCGTGAGCTGGGAAGTTGCACGTGCCAGGGCCCTCCACCCCCGCCATTAAGGAGGCTTGCGCAGCTTGAGGTATGTTGTTTTGAGGGCGCTTTTCCGCAGGAGGAGACGTGGCTGACAGTGCGATTCTGGAAGTGCAGGATCTGAGGAAGGCGTTCGGAGGCTTGTTGGCCGTTGATGACGTCTCTTTCAATGTGGAGCCAAGGGAGATCTTCTCCATTATCGGCCCCAACGGCGCCGGAAAGACCACCATTTTCAACCTGATCTCTGGTGTGCTCCCCTCGACGCGAGGCGAGATCAGGTTTGAGGGCAAAGTGATCAACGGTCTCAAACCTCACGTCATCGCCGGGCTCGGCCTGTCGAGAACCTTTCAGAACTTGCAGGTCTTCAACAACATGACCGTACTGGAGAACGTGATGGTTGGTCGGCACCTCCAGAGCAAATACGGGATGATCAGTGCGAGCCTGCGATTGCCAGGAGGTCAACGAGAGGAGACGGAGATCATAGACAAGGCCATGGAGCAACTGGAGTTCGTGGGCCTAGATTCTTTCGCCGACTTGGTTGCGTCGAGTCTGCCTTTCGGGCAGCAGAGATTGCTGGAGATAGCCCGCGGTCTGGCCACCGAGCCAGAACTTATGATGCTGGATGAGCCTGGAGCTGGTCTGAACAGGCCCGAGAAGGAGGCTTTGGACGATCTGGTGCACCGTATTAGGGATCGCGGTGTAACAGTTCTCCTGGTGGAGCACGACATGACCTTCGTGATGGGCATCGCGGAACGCATCATAGTACTGGATTACGGGGAGAAGATCGCTGAGGGCACCCCCGAGGAGATACAAAAAGACCCCAAGGTTATCGCAGCCTACCTCGGGGACGAGGAAATCCACGTACTCTGACACGCCAACCGCTCTCGGCGACTATGCCACAGAGCTAGCCCTGCCTGACATCTTCGAGAGGTGGCGAATGCTACTTGAGGTCAAGGACATCAACACCTACTATGGGAGTATTCATGCTCTGAAGGCTATCACTCTGCACGTCGATCAGGGAGAGATCGTGACGGTCATCGGAGCGAACGGTGCGGGCAAGACCACCCTTCTGAACACCATTTCCGGGGTGCTTCACTCTAGAACCGGCGAGATACTCTTCAATGGTCACGCTATCACCAAGTTGTCGCCGGACAAGGTCGTGCATCTGGGCATCAGCCAGGTACCGGAGAGGCGACAGGTATTCTCCACCTTGAACGTGCTGGACAACCTGCTACTGGGAGCGTATTTGCGTCACGGTAGGGATACGAAGGAGGAGATTCACAAGGATCTCGATTTCGTCTTTGAGATCTTCCCCATTCTGAAGGATAGGCAGAGGCAGATGGGCGGCACACTATCTGGAGGGGAGCAGCAGATGCTGGCCCTCGGTAGAGGACTGATGGCCAAGCCGGAGTTACTGCTGCTCGATGAGCCTTCTCTGGGCTTGGCCCCATTGCTGGTCCGCGAGATATTCAGGGTAGCTGCGGAACTTCGCGAGCACGGTACCACACTCCTGTTGGTCGAGCAGAACGCCAGAGCTGCGCTGAACTTGGCGGACCGCGGCTACGTCATGGAGACGGGGAGTGTCGTTCTGGAGGGCACCTCGGACGAACTGCTCAGCGACGAACGCGTTCAGGAGGCGTATCTGGGAGGGTCGGCTGGCTGACAACAATAGGAGACCAGATTCGGTGCATCCCCCGTGACGACCATCATTAATGAAGTGCCGCCACTGTCGGGCGGCTCTTGTGCCGTTTGTGGTTACGGTTCGCACTTAGGGAACGGAGGTCTTTGATGAGAGCTTTGCTATCAGGAAACGAGGCGGTGGCCCGGGGCGCGTACGAGAGCGGTGTCGCTTTCGCCAGCGCCTACCCTGGCACTCCGAGTACTGAGATCCTGGAGAACATAGTCCAGTACAAGGAGATATACGCCGAGTGGTCCCCTAACGAGAAAGTAGCTCTGGACGCTGCGATCGGAGCGGCCTACGCTGGCAAGAGGGCTCTGGCGGCGATGAAACATGTGGGCTTGAATGTCGCTGCTGAGGCCCTTTTCTATTCCTCCTACACGGGGTTTGACGGCGGGCTAGTAATCGTGAGCGCCGACGATCCGGGCATGCACAGCTCGCAGAACGAGCAGGACAACCGGCACTATGCCAAGTTTGCCAAGGTGCCCATGCTGGAGCCCACGGACAGCCAGGAAGCGAAGGACTTCGTGGGTCTGGGTTTGGAGATCAGCGAAAAATTCGACACCCCGGTGCTCTTGCGTCTGAGCACCCGCATTTGCCATTCCAGCGCACTCGTCGAGCTTGGAAAAAGGAAGGCCGTTGCGGAGGAACGAAAAGCCTTCGCGCGCAACCCAGTCAAGTACAGCATGATCCCCGGCTTCGCAAAGCGCCGCCGTCCAGTGATGGAGCAGCGCCTCAAAGAGTTGGCCGAGTACGCTGAGACTTTCCCCTACAACAAAGTGGAGTGGGGGAACCGGTCCCTGGGAGTTGTGGCCAACGGCGTGTCGTATCAGTACGCCAGGGAAGTCTTCCCCGAGGTGTCGTTCCTTAAGCTGGGTATGAGCTGGCCCCTGCCGGAGAAGCTGATCCGGGACTTCGCCTCCAAGGTCGGCAAGATCGTGGTTGTAGAAGAGCTGGATCCGTTCCTAGAAGAGCACCTGAAGATCATGGGTATCGAGGTTGCTGCCGGCAAACAGTACTTCCCCATCATAGACGAGTTCAACCCGGGAATCGTTCGCAATGGGGCGTACGAAGCCGGTCTGGTGGGCGAGACGGTAGAGGTACAGAAGGTAGATGTGGGAGACTTGCCACCTCGTCCGCCCGTGCTCTGCGCGGGCTGTCCCCACAGGCCGGTCTACTACATGCTCAAGAAGTATGGTTTGGTGGTTGATAGCGACATAGGTTGCTATGCGCTGGCTGTCCTTCCTCCCATAGGGACTACGGATACGCTGGGTTGCATGGGGGCCAGCATCGGTGTGGCCCACGGAATCAACAAGGCGGGCGTGGAGGAAAGGGCTGTGGCCACCATTGGTGATTCCACGCTCTGGCATGCTGGCATGCCAGGACTACTCAACGTCGTCTACAACAAGAGCAATACGGTTACTATTATCTTGGATAACCTGACCACTGCGATGACGGGGCATCAACCTCATCCGAGCACGGGTCGTACGTTGATGGGGGAGGAAACCGTAACAGGGGATTTCGAGGCCCTGGCCCGAGCCATGGGGTATGACGAGGTTCGCACTGTTGACCCTCTCGATCTGGAGGAGTTGGAGGAGGCGCTCAAAGCCTCCTTGGATTCCAACAAGCCCGCGGTGCTGGTCACGCGTTCTCCCTGTATCTTCCTGTACACAGAGAGGCCGCCCCTGTACTACGTGGATCTGGAACGGTGTAACGCTTGCGGGCGCTGCTTCGAGATCGGCTGCCCGGCCGTCATCAGAAGCGATGAGATCCACGAGAAGTCGGGCACAGCCAAGGCGGAGATCAACACTATTCTGTGCTTCGGGTGCTCTGTGTGTGAACAGGTGTGCGCCCGCAAAGCTATTCACATGGTGAAGGAGTAGATACCGTGGAAACGACGAACTTTGCCCTGGTTGGCGTTGGTGGTCAGGGCGTTCTGCTGGCCTCGGACATCCTGGCAGAGGTGGGCGTCGAAGCTGGGTACGACGTGAAGAAGTCAGAGGTGCATGGCATGGCCCAGAGAGGTGGCAGCGTCCTCAGTCAGGTACGATGGGGAGACAAGGTGTATGCGCCCCTCGTGGGCAAGGGTGAGGTAGATTACCTGATATCCTTCGAGTTGCTGGAAGCCCTGCGATGGCTTGAGCTTCTCAAGAAGGGTGGGACGGCCATAGTGAATGACCAGAGGTTGCCACCTCTGGCTGTCAGTTCGGGGGGAATGGAGTACCCTAGCCAGGAACGGATAGAGAAAGCTCTGTCCCAGGCGGCCAAGGAGTATCACATCGTCCCGGCGTTGTCCAAGGCCCAGGAACTCGGAACGGATAGAGCCACCAACGTTGTACTGTTGGGGGCTTTGTCTAAGTTCTTGGATGTGTCCGAGGAGCAATGGCTGAAGGTTGTTGAGGAGCGAGTACCCAAGAAGTATGTGGAACTGAACCGTAAGGCTTTTACCGCCGGGCGGGGTCTGTGAATCCCGTTGCCGCAGGGTGCCGACCGTCTCTTGCTGGCACCCGTGATACAATCCTTGACGAACGCACCGGGCATAGCAGTCTAGTGCACCAATAGGGGAGGACAGATGGCGAAGAAGAAGTATCCAATCTGGAATGAAGAGATGGAGACCATGCCCCGCGAGGAGCTCGAGAAGGTCCAGCTGAACCGCTTCCAACAGACGGTAGATAGGGTCTACAGCAAAGTGCCGTTCTACAAGAAGCTATTTGATGACGCCGGGCTGAAACCTGGAGACGTCAAGTCGTGGGATGATGTGGCCAAGATCCCGTTCACGGTGAAGCAGAACTTGAGGGACAACTATCCCTTCGGGCCTTTTGCCGCACCGCTGGAGGAAGTGACGCAGATCCATGCCACCAGCGGCACTACTGGTAAGATGACGGTCACAGGCTACACTGACAACGACATGAAGGTGTGGGCCGAGGTGATGGCCAGGGTCTACAGGGCCGGTGGCACGAAGAAAGGGGATGTTGTCCACAACGCCTACGGCTATGGCCTCTTCACAGGAGGACTTGGCTTCCATCTGGGAGCGCACGAACTAGGAGCCACGGTAGTCCCGGTCTCGGGTGGCCTGACCTCGCGGCAGGTGACGATCATGCAGGACTTCGGCTCGACCGTTCTGACCTGCACTCCTTCCTACGCATTGGTATTGGCCGAGGCGGTTGAGGAGGCGGGGTTGGATCCCAAGAAGGACTTGAAGCTTCGTATCGGCTTCTTCGGGGCCGAACCTTGGACGGACAAGATGCGAGAGGAGATCGAGAGGAGGCTGTCCTTGGAGGCCTTCGATATCTTTGGTCTGGCAGAGATCATAGGCCCAGGCGTGTCGGTGGAATGCCCCATTCACAACGGTTTGCACATTGCGGAGGACCATTTCTATCCTGAGATCATAGAGCCTGAAACGGGAGAGTCTCTGCCCTATGGGACGCCCGGGGAACTGGTCTTCACGACGCTGACCAAAGAAGCCTTTCCGCTGATACGATACCGCACGAGAGATCGTACCGTGCTGCACGCCGAGAAGTGTGAATGCGGTCGTACCGTGGTCCGTATGGGCAAGATCATGGGACGCACGGACGATATGCTCATCATTCGCGGAGTGAACGTCTTCCCCTCCCAGATAGAGGATGTGCTGTTGAGCTTCCCTGAGTTGTCGCCACACTACATTATCTACGTGGACCGCCCCAAGGATATGGACGTGTTGACAGTGGAGGTGGAGGCGACCGAGAGGCTGTTCGAGAAAGGGTGGGACACCCTGAAGGAGGAGGAGGGGAAGGTGAAGAAGGCTCTGGCGGAAGCACTGTACGTCTCCTCCAATGTGAACATCAAGGAACCCTTCGGCATCCAACGGAGCCAGGGCAAGGCCGTGCGCGTCGTTGACCGAAGGGAGCTGTAGTCTACACTGCGTGCTAGGTGTGTGGGATACGGGGTGCAAGGCATTGACACCCGTAGCGGGTGTACCTTGCGCCCCCTGTCTTGTTGGAGGAGGCGGCAAAACCTGTGAGCATCAAGGCTACGAGATGTAGCTTGAGAAGCCAACTGGTGAAAGGAGTAATGCACGATGAATTTCTATGGTAAGGACATCGTCATCCTCGATGGGGCACGTACGCCCCTGGCTCACTACGGCGGTTCGTTGAAGGATGTCCACCCCACCGATATGTCAGTGCACGTGGCCAAGGAGGCCATGGAGCGATCAAGTGTGGAGCCGGACTGGATAGATCACGTTGTGTGGGGGAATGCCTCTCAGTCCAGTGGGGATGCTCAATACCTGTCTCGCCACATAGCCCTCAAGGCCGGATGCCCGATACCGGTGCCTGCGCTGAACCTGGGCCGCATCTGTGGTTCTGGTCTCGAGGCCATAGTCACCGCGGGGCGCATGCTCGTCGTGGACGATGAGTACAAGTTCATCTTGGCTGGCGGCGTAGAGGCCATGGACCAGATGCCCTTCGTGATAAGGAACGCCCGCGACGGACTTCGGTATGGGGAAGGCGTCATCGAGCACTGGGTAGATATGAACTTCATCGATAGCTATAATGGGCTACGCATGGCTTTGACGGCCGAGAACCTGGTAGAGAAGTATAAGATTCCGCGGGACGAGCAGGACGAGTTTGCCTATCGGAGCCACATGCTGGCCAAAGCAGCCCGGGATAGCGGCCGCCTGGCCAAGGAGATCGCACCCATCGAAGTGCCGGCCGGCAGGAGGGGCGAGACCAAGCTCTTCGAGCAGGACGAGCGGATCCGCGACGATACCACCGTTGAGAAACTGTCTAAACTGAAGCCTGCGTTCAAGAAGGACGGGACGGTAACGGCGGGCAATGCGTGCCCTATCACCGATGGTGCTGCAGCGGTGGTGGTGACCACTATGGAATACGCCAAGGAGCGGGGCTTGAATCCCTTGGCGAGGCTGGTGTCCTATGGCGCCATGGGCTGCGATCCCGACATCATGGGAATCGGACCGGTACCCGCCACCAGACAGGCTTTGCAGAGAGCCGGGCTCGAGCTGAACGACATTGACATCATCGAGTTGAACGAAGCGTTCGCGGCCCAGTACCTGGCGTGTGAAAGGGAGCTCAAGAACAACCGAGAGATCACCAATGTCAACGGCGGGGCCATAGCCCTGGGCCATCCGACGGCGTGCACCGGCGTGCGCATATCGCTCACAGCCATGTATGAACTGAGGGAGCGGAACAAGCGATACGGGCTGTCGACCATGTGCATTGGTGGTGGTCAAGGCATGGCCGGCATATTCGAGAGTCTGACGTAACCTTGTCTCTCGCATTGAGCTGGGAAGGAGACTACACTTCACATGGCTGATGTAGTGATCATTGATGGCGCTCGCACCGCCTTTGGCAGCTTGAACGGCGGGCTGAAGAGCGTCACTGCAACAGACCTTGGCGCAGTGGTTGCCAAGGAAGCCCTGGCGCGCTGCAATGTAGACCCTGAGTCAATCGACCACGTGGTCTTTGGCAACGTCGTGCAGACGTGCAAAGATGCTCCGTACGTGGCTCGTCACATCGGGCTGAGTGTGGGGATCCCCATTGAGGTTCCGGGCTTGACGGTGAATCGTCTCTGTGCCTCAGGATTGGAGGCAGCCGTCGTGGGCGCCCAGCAGTTGCTGCTGAGAGAGTCCAGCGTCGTCCTGGTGGGGGGCACAGAGAACATGACCCAGTGCCCCCACGTCATTCGCGGGAGCCGGGATGGGTTTCGGTTGGGCAATGTGGAGGTGGAAGACTACATCTTGGTGGCGTTAACGGATCAGTGGAATGGGCTAATGATGGGTCTCACCGCCGAGAACCTGGCAGAGATGTACGACTTCTCACGAGAGGAGCAGGACGAGTTCGCCTACCGCAGCCACAGCCTGGCCGCTGAGGCGCGGGAGAGCGGTCGCTTCGCAGAGGAGATTGTCGGCGTCGAGGTCAAGGGCCGGAAGGGTAAGACCATCATCGTGGACCGCGATGAGCACATCCGAGCCGACGCCAGTCCCGAGAGCCTGGCCGCGTTGCCTCCTGTCTTCAAGAAGAAAGGTACCGTGACGGCTGGTAACTCCTGTGGCATCAACGACGGAGCTGCCGCCTTTGTGCTAACCACGGAGAATAAGGCCAAAGACCTGGGTTTGAAACCTCTGGGTCGGCTCATCTCGTGGGCCAACGTGGGGGTGAATCCTGACATCATGGGCATAGGACCAGTAGAGGCCACAAGGAAGGCCCTCCAGCGCGCGGGGATGAAGCTCGAAGAGATGGACCTGATCGAGATCAATGAGGCCTTTGCTGCCCAGTATCTAGCCTGTGAGAGGGAACTGGGCCTCGATCGGGACAAGGTGAATGTCAACGGTGGGGCGATTGCACTCGGGCATCCGGTAGGGGCCAGTGGGGCCAGGATAACTCTCACACTGCTGTATGAGTTGAGGGACCGGGGATTGCGGTACGGCCTTTCGACGTTGTGCGTAGGTGGGGGCATGGGCATTGCCGCGGTCTTGGAGTGCCTGCTATAGCCTAGCCCGGGCTCTCTTGGGGCACCCTTCATTGTTTTTCCTGGGTCGTCCCAGTATAATTGGAGTAGAATAGTCCACTTTAGTCCGTGGTGGCTGGAGGAGAAGACAGTATGGGCAAGAAGCGTGCCGCGAAGAAGGAGAAAGAAAGAAGCCGCATGGGCCAGGTCAGATGCCTCAACTGCTTCGAGCGCGTAACAGTGCCGCCGAGGGCGGAGAAGATCGCCTGTCCCGCCTGTGGCTGGGAGTGGCGAATCTCCTGGGTCAACCCCGATCTGCCAAAGGTAAGAGGACCTCTGTGGGAGAGGATGAAGTTCTAGTCTCATGGAGTGGCTGTGGGAGACGATCACCGATACGACGATGCTGGTAGTAGTATATTGTTAGGGGGACGTGGAAGGATGGCTCTCAGTCGGAGAATAGCCTACATCGACCTCTCTTCAGGAGAGATAGGGATCAAACCTATCCCGCTGGAGGTAAGGAAGAAGTTCATCGGCGGGCGTGGTGTGGACATGTACCTGCTGTACAACCACACCGAACCGAACACAGATCCCCTCGGCCCCGGCAATGTGGTGGTCATAAGTGCCGGGCTCCTCAGTGCGACTCTGGCTTCCGCCTCGGCACGCACTCACGTCGGCGCGAAGTCACCCCTGACCGGCGCGGTGGGCAGCACGAACATGGGCGGCTTCTTTGCACCAGAGTTGACTTGGGCCGGATTTCATCACCTGCTGTTGGAGGGCAAGGCAAGGGAACCTGTGTACATCTGGGTCAATGACGGCAAGATCGAGATCCGGGATGCTTCCCATCTGTGGGGGCTCAGCACCCGTGAGACCCAGGCTGCTCTCAAGCAGGAACTGGGCGAGGAAGTGCAGGTGTTGTGCATCGGCCTGGGCGGTGAGAATTTGGTGCGGTTTGCCAACGTGATGAACGGCATGAAGAACGCCGGCGGACGAACTGGGATGGGCGCGGTGCTGGGCTCGAAGAAGGTGAAGGCCATTGCTGCGCGAGGGACGATGGATGTTGAGATCCGGCATCCTGAGGAGGCTCTGCAGTACGACTACGAGGTCATGAACCATATCGCCGGCACGAAATTCGCCCAGATCATGGGTAAGTATGGCACGATGTTCATCCAGAGTGTGACCAACTCTACGGGCTTGGTGAGAACTCAGAATTTCCAGCACAACCAGCTATTGGATGCGGAGCCCATCGAGTGCGAACACATCGAGGAGTACGGATTTGGGACCGTGGGCTGCTTTGGATGCATCATGCATTGTCGGCATCGATACATGATCGACGACATCTACGATGAGGGTCCCGAATACACTGCGCAAGGCGCCTTTGGCTGGGAAGTAGGCTGCAACAGCTTCGAGACCGTACTTAGGGGCAACCATCTGGTGAACCAGTACGGTATCGATATCCTCGAGACGGGAAGCATGATGGCCTGGGCCATGGAACTTTACGAGAAGGGAATCCTGACCGACAAGGATACGGATGGCCTGAAACTCGAGTGGGGCAACGACGAGGCCGTGTTGGAGTTGATCAGGCGTATCGCCTTCCGTGAAGGCATAGGTGACATCCTGGCTGAGGGACCTCTGCGGGCTGCGGCAAAGATTGGCAAGGATTCCCTGAAGTACAACATCCATGTCAAGGGTATGAGTAATCTGCATTCTGATGAAAGACCCACCCCCTCGCTCGCCCTGGGCGTCGCCACGAGCACCAGGGGTTCGGACCACCTGCGGAGCCGTCCAGCCATAGACCTCTACCACCTGCCGGTGCCTGTCTTGGAGAGCGTGTACAACAACCCGGTCAAGTACGACGGGAAGTTCACCTCCGACTACCGGGACTATGAGGGCAAGTCCTGGCAGGTGCTGTGGCAGGAGATGATGTACATGGCCATAGATTGCGTTGGGGTGTGCAAGTTCCACTCTGTGTTCTTGAGCCCCAACCTGCTGAACTTCGACAACATCTCCAAATTCATCTACTACAACACTGGACTGGAGATGTCACCGCAAGACGTCTGGGATGTGGCGGAGCGCAGCTACAACGTCGAGAGGCTGTTTAACATCAGGGAAGGTCTTGGGCGGAAGGATGATGCGCTGGTGGACCGGTACTTCGACGAGCCCACCACGCGTGGCTTGGAACTCGTGCGTGGCTTAACCATTGACCGTGAGAAGTTTGAACAGATGATAGATGAGTACTACGAGCTACATGGGTGGGATGAGAACGGCGTGCCCACCCCCGAGACGCTGGAGAGGCTCGGCCTGGACAAAGAGCCCTCCCACATGTTGTAGCGGAGGATGTCCAACATGGATAAGATGATTCTGGTAGAGCAAGACAAGTGCACTGGTTGTCGGCTGTGCGAGATGGTTTGCTCAGTCAAGCACGAGGGTGTGAGCAATCCAAGCCGGGCCAGAATCCACATTATCAAGTGGTTCATGGAAGGCTTCGACATGCCCATGATCTGCCAGCAGTGCCTGGAAGCGCCTTGCATAGTCGTTTGTCCCAAGGATGCCCTCTCCAGGGATGAGGAGCTCGGGCAGGTCGCCCTGGACTACGATCTGTGCATAGGCTGCAAGATGTGTGTGACAGCCTGTCCCTTCGGCGGCATGGGTATCGATACGGTGAGCAACAAGGTTGTCAAGTGTGATCTTTGTGAAGGTGATCCTCAGTGCGTCAGGTTCTGTTTTCCAGGGGCTCTACAATACGTAGACGCCAACGCCGTCAACCTGAGGAAGAAGAGGGACGCGGCGGTTAGGTTGGCTGAACTGATGGCCAAGGTCGTGGTGGTCTAGGATCGGGATAGTCTATCTTAGGGAGGGAGAGGGCATGCTACGTGTCATGTTCCAGGGGCGGAGTATGCCCTCCTCTCGTGTGTTGTGCTCCTTCGCGGAGGGCAGAGGTTGAGTAGTCAGTCCGTTCTGGTCATAGGTGGGGGGATTGCCGGTATCCAGTCCTCCATCGATCTGGCCCACATGGGCTTCCAAGTCTATCTTGTCGAGCGAACGCCCAGCATCGGCGGCAGGATGGCCCAACTCGACAAGACTTTTCCCACCAACGACTGCTCCATGTGTATCTTGGCCCCTAAGATGATCGAGTGCGCGGGCCATGAGAACGTTCATCTACTCACCTATTCCGAGATGGCAGAGGTGAAGGGCCAGGCTGGCGATTTCAAGGTCACGATACGCAAGAAACCCCGATATGTGGATGTGACCAAGTGCACCGGTTGTGGCGAGTGTGCGGAGAAGTGCCCTCGCCGAGTACCAGACGAATTTAACATGGGATTGGGCAGACGCAGGGCGATATACCTGCCTTTTCCCCAGGCGGTTCCTCGCAAGATGACCGTCGACGCGGAGGCCTGTCTTTACTTCACCAAGGGCCGATGCCGCGTCTGTGAGGACACCTGTCAGGCGGGGGCCATTGATCTTGAGCAGCAGGAAGAACTGTTGGCGCTGGAGGTAGGGGCCATTGTGCTGGCTACAGGCTTCGATCCCTATGATCCCGCCTCGCTGAAGGAATACGGCTATGGCGAGATAGAGAACGTCATCACTGGCCTGGAATACGAACGGCTAATCTGTGCATCTGGGCCCAGCAACGGACATCTGAAGCGGCCATCGGATGGCAAAGTCCCAGAGACGATTGCCTTCATCCAGTGCGTTGGGTCGCGGGATGTGAACTACAAGCCGTACTGCTCGAGCGTGTGCTGCATGCACGCCACTAAGGAGGCGATCCTCGCTCGCGAACACTACCCCGACCTGAAGTCGTTTATCTTCTATACCGACATGAGGGCCGTGGGGAAGCAGTTCCAGGAGTATGTCATCAGGGCTCAGGAAGAGTATGATGTGACCTACATCAGGAGTCGCCCGGGAAAGATCGGCATCGATGGAGACGGCGGCAATCCCATCGTGTGGTACGACGAGACGGTCTTCAGCGAGGCAGGAGATCCGGTGCGCAGGGTGGCGAGTGTGGAGGTGGACTTGGCGATTCTTTGTCAGGCACTGGTGCCGCGCAGCGTGGATCGAGAGATGGCCGAGAAGCTGGGGCTGAAACTCGATGAATCTGGGTTCTTAGTCATTCCGGACAGACTGACCCACCCAGTGGATACTTCGGTGGCGGGCATTCTTGCCTGTGGCTTCTGTCACAGCCCTCAGGACATTCCGGACTCCGTGATCCAGGCGTCGGCAACAGCGGCAAGGGTGGCAGAACTCTTGTGTCGTAAGGAGTAGAGAGCCAGGAATGCCCAAGACGAGAGTCGGTGTTTTCGTGTGCCATTGTGGCAACAACATCGGAGGAGTGGTGCGCGTCCCTGAAGTGGTGGAGTACGCGCGAACCCTCCCCAACGTGGTCTATGTCGAGGACAACCTCTACACCTGTTCCGAGGAGGGCCTGTCTTCGATGAAGGAGCAGATAGCAGAACAGGATTTGAACCGGGTAGTGGTCGCTTCATGTACACCGCGCACCCACGAACCTCTGTTCAAAGACGCGTGCGAACAGGCTGGGCTCAACAAGTATCTGTTTGAGTTTGTCAACATCCGGGAGCACTGTTCGTGGGTGCACATGCACGAGCCGGCCACGGCCACGCAGAAGGCGAAGGAACTCGTCAAGATGGGCGTGGCCAAGGCTTGCTATCTTGAGCCGCAGGAGGAGTTCGAGGGCCAGGTCTTCCCAGCGGCGCTGGTCATTGGCGGTGGAGTGGCTGGCATGACAGCCGCATTGAGTCTGGCCAGCCAAGGGATTGAAGTGCATCTGGTGGAGCGGGAGGATGAGCTGGGGGGTCTATTGAGGGATGTGCGCACGCTGTTTCCAACCGAGCAGAGGACGGCAGAGGTGCTGGAACCACTCCTCCACGAGGTGGCAAGCCACCCTCAGATCTCCGTCTATCTCAGCGCCGAGTTGGAAACCGTCGAGGGTTTCATAGGCGACTTCGACGCAACCTTGCGGACTGATGGCGAAGCTAAAGGCCTGAAGGTGGGCACGGTGATTGTGGCTACCGGCGCGCAAGAGCTGCAGCCCGTGGGCCTGTACGGCTATTCGGAGTTGCCGAATGTGGTGACTCAGTTGGAGTTTGAGGAACGGTTCAAGACGGAGGGGGACTTGCCTCACAATGTGGTGATGATCAACTGTGCTGGTGCGCGGATTCCGGAGAGGACCTACTGTGGGCGGTTCTGCTGCACCACGGCCCTCAAGAATGCCATCTGGCTCAAAGATCAGGACTCCGACATGGGTGTACATGTGCTCCATCGGGATGTCATGGCTTACGGGGTCGATGTTGAGAGGTTCTACCGCAGGGCCATGGAGCTGGGTGTTAGATTCGTGCGATACGATGTCGAGAATCCGCCCCAGATCGTGGGCCACAAACGGGCCGAGTCGGTCAGGGTACAGCACCAACTCATGGGCAGGGAGATAATCCTGCCAGCTGACTTGGTGATTCTCACCACGCCGTTGGTGGCACGAGACGANNTGGAAGCGCATCTGAAGCTGCGACCCATAGAATTCGCCACTGATGGCGTGTACATCTGTGGCTCAGCTCGGTATCCGTCCAACATGCCGGAAACCGTGTCGCAAGCGTATGCCACAGCGGCGAAGGCGGCTATCCCCATTCAGAACGGCTTCGTGCGGGTGGAAGCGATCACCGCCTACTGCGATGAAGGGACGTGCACCGCCTGCGAGAACTGTGCACAGGTCTGTCCCTTCGGCGCCATCGAGATAGCGGAGGGCAGATTGGGTAGGAGCGCCTCGGTAAACGTTGCACTATGTAAAGGCTGTGGCTGCTGCGTGGCTGCCTGCCCCAGTGGCGCCATGCAACAGCGGGGCTTCAACGACAGGCAGTTGCTCAGCATGGTGGGCGCTCTGGCACAGGAGATGACAGGTGACACGGGGGGCTAAGGCGGCGAACGGTGATGGTTTCGAGCCCAAGATCTTGGTCTTCGCCTGTAATTGGTGCTCGTATGCCGGCGCCGATTTGGCAGGGGTGTCTCGTTTGCAGATGCCTGCTAGCTTTCGTGTGATTAGGGTGATGTGCTCAGCGCGCGTGCGACCGGAGTTCATTGTCACGGCTCTTTCCAAGGGCCTCGATGGAGTACTGGTTCTAGGTTGTCATCCGGGAGATTGTCACTACTCCGAGGGCAATTATTTCACAAGGCGTAGGGGGCTCGTGCTGAACAAGCTACTGGAGTATGTCGGGATAGAGCCCGAGCGGTTCCAGGTTAGATGGGTCTCGGCTTCGGAGGGAGCCAAGTTCGCAGATTTGATCGCGGAGGTGACGGAGCAGATCAAGGCTCTAGGACCTAGCCGGCCGCAGAGCGATAGCCAGGGATTCGGGCCAGGGGAGAGGTGATGGAGGACAAGCTAAGGGACATAGTCAGAAAGCTGCTGGACGAGGGGGAGATCGACTACTTCATCGGTCACTGTCAAGGATCTGAGTCTCATCGCGTGGTTCCTTGCTTCGTGAGCAGGGAGGACGAGGTTCGGGAATTGGTCTGGGGCCCCCTTTGCGTCCAGAATCTGAGCAAGTATGTTCTCCAGGCTAGAGACCTTGAGGGGAGAGTTGGCGTCTTGGTCAAAGGGTGCGATGCCCGAGCCATTGTGGAACTGTTGAAGCAGCACCAGATCGAACGCGACAGAGTGGTGGTCGTCGGCGTGCCGTGCCAGGGTCAGGTCGATGCGCGGAAACTTGAGAAGGTGCTTGGTGTGCCGATGGAAGAGGTGAAGCGCTTGGAGGACGCGGGTGACGAGTTCCTCGTCAGCGTCGGAGAGGAGGAGCGAAAGGTTGCCAAGGAGCACGTGCTGCGCGATAAGTGCTTCTTCTGCAAGCACCCGACGTCCTTTGACTACGACTTCACTCTGGGCGACGTTGTGCCGGCCTCCATAGAGGCGGGCGAGGGG
>JABAOC010004055.1_pt1 | contig 19312 bp, 17 predicted proteins | sample 7062161 | NCBI WGS metagenome assembly JABAOC01 (sample SAMN14538625, study PRJNA623070) | marine sediment metagenome | biome: marine biome [ENVO:00000428]; feature: marine pelagic biome [ENVO:01000023]; material: deep marine sediment [ENVO:00002113] | place: India: Gulf of Khambhat ... | reverse complement strand
ATCAGGGCATATGAAAAGGCGGAATCGAGGGCTCGGCTCAAACGATTGAAGGGACAAGACCGTGGATAATGGGAGCCTTCGAAGGGGAAACACACGAGATAGCCGTCCCAAGAAATCCCCTCCCACCTTGAAAAAGCTTCACGACTTCAAGAGGCTTCACCTCGCCCCCATCTATCTCAACCCCACAGTACAAAGGTGGATGATTGGGGTAACCTCCACCATCATATTGGCCTTGTTGCTTTCCCCTGCAATTCAAATGCCTTCCGAACACTATCAGATAGGGGACGTCGCCTCTGCCAACATCAAATCAACCCAGGATTTCCTGGTGGAGGATGAAAACGCAACCCTTACCAAACGAATTGAAGCCGAAATGGCGGTATCTTCCGTCTTCGATTACGATCCCTCCATCTTACAGAAAGCCATGGGAAAAATCCGGGTTTCCCTTTCCCTCATGAGGGAGTACACCGAACGTGATGAGGTCAGGGGCCGAGAGGAAGAGAGGAGGAAGGAGTTGGAGGAACTCCTCGGAGTTACCTTCACCCCCAGGGAGTTCGACGCCCTGGCCAGGAGCGGCTTTGACCAATCCTTAGAAGATGCCATCCTGGGCTTTGTCCGACCCTTCATGAGCAAGGTTATCGTGGGAGGCCGGGATTTTTTGGCTCAACAAAAGGCCAAGGGGATTGTTGTTCGAAATATCCAGACCCAAACCGAGAGGATAAGACATCAATTCGATACCATTATCGATTCGGCTCAAGCCGAGGCGATCATCAAGCAGAAGTCCAAGGCCTTATCCAAGACTATCGGCAGGGAGCTCAGACCTGTCTTAGTCAAAATCGCCTCCCATCTCATAGAACCCAACCTTACCTTCAATCGCAATGAGACCGAGGCGCGCAAGGCCGAGGCCTTTCATGAGGTCAAGCCCGTCTTGTTTCAAATCAAGAAAGGTGAAATGTTGGTCAGGGAAGGGGAAAGGATAGCCAAGGAACATCTGGTGAAACTCCAAACCCTTGAGGTATTGAGGAAAAAAGCGAATGTACTCCTGATTACCGGGGGATTGTTTTTCCTGATCCTCATGATCATCTATCTCCTCTATACGTATTCCACGAAGCACATCAGGAAGATCTCCCTCAGTTCCAGGGATCTACTCTTTGTCAGCTTAAACCTCATCATGGTTGTCCTCGCCCTGAAGTTCTTCGTTTTCATCTCGGAATCCATTGAGAGCAACTTCTTAACCATTTCCTCATCGTCCTATTATTACCTCTTCCCCGTCGCCGCGGGGGCGATGTTGACCCGTATCGTAATCAACTCGGAAGTCGCCATCGTCTATTCTGCCGTTGCAAGCATTTTTTCAGCCATCCTCTTGGACAACAGCCTCTTCTTTTTCATCTACCTCTTTATCGGGGGTGTTGTAGGGGCCAATGGCGTTGCCCGATGCGACCAACGCAGTACCCTCATAAAGGCCGGATTACATGTGGGGGTGGCCAATGCCCTCATGATTCTCTTTTATGAAATGTTCAGAGGAACCCTCGGATTCGAAGTCCTCTTCAATATCGGCTTCGGGTTCATTGGGGGGATATTGAGCGCTATCATCGTCCTGGGGACTACCCCTATCGTTGAGGGAATTTTCGGATACACAACCGATATTACGTTATTGGAGCTGGCCAACCTCGACCAGCCCATCCTCAAGGATCTCGTCGTTCAGGCGCCAGGAACCTACCATCATAGCATTATCGTGGGCAGCCTTGCTGAAGCGGCGGCAAAGGCGATCAACGTCAATCCGCTGTTAGCCAGGGTCAGTGCCTACTACCATGATATCGGGAAAATCAAAAAGCCCCTCTATTTTTCCGAGAATCAGGGGGGGAAGAGGAACCCCCATGATAAGCTGTCCCCGAGCATGAGCAGTCTAATCCTCAATGCCCATGTTAAGGATGGGGTAGATCTGGCCAAGGGACAAAAACTCGGCAAGAAGATCCTCGACATTATTCAACAACACCACGGAACAGGCCTGATATCATTCTTTTACCAGAAAGCAAAGGGAAATCCAGGGATTGAATCCATCAACGAAAAGGACTTCCGATATTTGGGGCCGAGACCCCAAACCAAGGAGGCGGGCATCGTGATGCTGGCCGACGCCGTGGAAGCTGCTTCGAAAACCCTATCGGAACCCACGCCATCTCGGGTTAAGGGGTTGGTCAGCCGGATCATAAATACCATCTTTACCGATGGGCAGCTCGACGATTGTGAATTGACCCTCAAGGATCTCCGTTATATCGAGGAAAGCTTCGGCCGGATTCTCACGGGGATTTTCCACCACCGGGTCGAATACCCCGATTCTCAGGAGGAGAATAATCATTCAAAGAAAGAGGGCCATGAAGGTAGACATTCAAGACCGACAAGACCGCGTAAAAATAGACAAAAAGATGGTCAAAAAGTTGGCCCGAAAGATCTTAAAAGAGTTGAATCACCAGGATAAGGAGATCAGCCTCCTCTTCGTCGACGATCGGCAGATCACAACGCTAAACGAGCACCATTTCAAGAGAAGCCGTCCTACCAATGTCATCTCCTTTCCCATGGCCCAAGGGGAGTTTTCCGAAATTACCCCACAGTTGTTAGGGGATGTGGTCATCTCCGTGGAAACGGCAATGAGGGAGGCCCAAGAATCGGGTTTGAGCTTCGAAGAGGAGCTTGCTTTCCTCCTCATTCATGGTATCCTTCACCTCATGGGCCATGATCACACCGGCCGGGGCCGACAGGAGATGCAGGTGGTTCAAGACCGCCTCTTCGACAGGTTGCGGCCTTTATTACGGCATACAAAGCCGAAAGATACCCGATCCAAACCATGACAAGGAGCGTGATGACCCCTGGAGGATGACTCGAAAAGCGGCCTGTTGAGCACATTTGTGGGACTGTGCCGCCGTTTTTTTCGGAGCCGGAAACCTTCCCTCTCCCAGGAGGATATTGAATCTATCATCGATGTCGGGGAAGAGGAGGGGGTAATTAACCAAGAAGAGCATGAGATGATTCACGGGATATTCGAGCTCAAACAAGGCGTTGCCCGTGAAGTCATGATCCCCCGGACCGATGTCAAATGTGTTCCCAGTAAGGCCAAAATAAGGGACGTGATTGACCTCGTCATCTCCAAAGGCCACTCTCGCATCCCCGTTTTCGAGGGCAAAATCGATAACATCGTCGGTATTGTTTACGCCAAGGACCTCCTCAGGTTTTGGGGCAAGGATGAAGAGACAATCCCCCTGGAGAAGGTGATGAGGCAGCCGTATTTCATCCCGGAAACGAAAAGACTGGAGGAGTTGCTCAGGGAGTTCAAGCGGAAGCGGGTCCATATGGCCATCGTCGTCGATGAATACGGGGGGCTCTTGGGCCTCGTTACTATAGAAGATCTCATGGAGGAGGTATTCGGAGAGATAGAGGATGAATATGATCAGCGAGCAGAAGGGAGAATCGTTCGCCTTGGGGATGGTTCAATCTCGGTCGATGCAAAACTGGAGATTGAGGAATTGGAACGCTATTTCGATATCGAAATACAGAAGGAAAATTTCGAGACGGTAGGGGGATTCATCTTTCATCTATTGGGGAGAGTTCCGAAAGTGGGGGAAAGGGTTGACTTCGGCGATCTAAGAATGACCGTCGAATCGGCCGATGGAAGAAGGATAGAGCGAGTAGCGATAACCCGATCCCGACGTGGGGGGGAAATTCCCTAGTTGAAGAATAAGCCTTCAATCATCGATCTTAAACCCTGAAAGGGGACTCCCCTTCAGGAATGACGAATCCGGAAAAGGGAACCGTTCGTTGCGGAGACGATTCGGGAACAACCCGATTCGGTATTTCACTTGACTATCTCCACCTCATTCTGCTATCGTTCTCCGAAAGCATTCTTATCCTCCCCATTTGCACGGGTTTCTCAGGCGAAAATTCCTAATACTTAGACAAAACTCTCATCGCCACTCCATGAACAGCATTTCCAGGGGGTACGGAGTAAGGGAACGTGAAGATCATCATCATCGGAGCGGGCGAGGTTGGTTATAACCTGGCCATGAAACTCTCCAAGGAAAATCACGATGTCGTGGTCATCGACCATGACCCTGAAAAGATTCGTCACATCGATGAAACCCTCGACGTAAAGTCTTTGCTCGGCAAGGGGAGCAGCCCTGGCATTCTGAAGCAGGCAGGAATCGAGGAGGCGGAAATGGTGATAGCGGTTACGGACAGCGACGAGATCAACATGGTCGCCTCCCTCATAGCGGGAACCCAATCCAAGATTCCCAAACGCATAGCGCGTATCCGCAATCTCGAGTACACGAGGGAGACCCAGATTTTCGACGAACAGCACCTCGATATTGACCTCTGCATCAACCCGGAAATGGAGACGGCAGGGACCATCGTGAGGCTCATTGAGAATCCCGGCTCTGCCGATTTTGCGGAGTTTGCCGACGGGAAGGTAGAGCTTATTGGGGTCAAGATCGAAGAAGACAGCCACGTGGTGGGAAAGAAACTCAGGGAATTGCGGGAGGTCAGGGACCTCTTTCCCGATCTCAAGGTGCTGATCGTAGCCATTTCCAGGAATGACCGAATCGTGATTCCTCATGGCGATGAAACGATTTTCGTGGGGGATATTCTCTATGCCGTGGTTGATCAACATTCGATCAAAAAGGTCCTGGCCTATTTGAGAAAGCAGGAGGACCCGGTAAAAAAGGTCTTTATCGCCGGTGGGAGCCATATCGCTTTTGAGGTGGCCCGCCAGCTTCAGGACAGTGGTATTGCCGTTCGGATAATTGAGAAGGACTCAACACGATGTCAGCAGATGGCTGAAAGCCTGGAGAAGGCGCTCATCCTTCAGGGGGAGATAACCGATCAGAGACTCCTGAGAGAGGAAGGGGTTGATGATGCGGATTTCTTTGTTTCGGCGTCCGATGATGAGGACGCCAACATTTTGGCATCCCTTCTTGCCAAACGATTGGGTGCAAGAAAGACGATCACACTCGTTAGGCACCTCCACTACCTGTCGGTCCTGCCTACTATTGGGATTGATGCCGTGGTGAGTCCGCGTCTGTCGGCCATTGGAAGGATCATGCACTACATCAGAAAGGGAAAAATCCTTTCCATCACAACCCTTAAAGAGGAGGATGCCGAGGTTATAGAAACCGTAGCCCTGGATACATCCGATATTGTCAACCGGCCCATCAAGGAGCTGAAGTTCCCCAAAGGAGCCCTCATCGGTGCCGTTGTGCGGGATGAAGAGGTCATCATCCCTGGGGGAAATGACGTCATCCTCCCCGACGACCGGGTCGTTATTTTCGCCCTTCAATCAGCTATTCCCAAGGTGGAAAAGACGCTTATGGTAAAGCTGGAGTACTTCTAATGCGGTTCGGGCTGATCTTCCGGATCACAGGGGCACTGATCTTCTTCCTTGGGCTTACGATGATTTTTCCCCTCCTTTTCTCCCTCTACTACCGAGACGGGGATCTGTGGGCCCTTGTCCTTTCGGCGACCATTACCACGGGCACGGGGGCATTTCTCTTCCTGATCTTCCGGGGAGCTACTCAAGATATCTCCCACCGGGAGGGGTTCGCCATCGTAAGCCTCGGATGGGCTTCTGCCGCCTTTTTCGGCTCACTTCCCTATCTGCTGGCTGGGGTTCTACCGAATTTTGTGGAAGCCTATTTCGAGGCCACCTCCGGGTTTACTACAACGGGTGCCACAGTGCTTGCCCCGATAGAGGGTGCTCCCCGGGGGATACTCTTCTGGCGGAGTTTGACCCACTGGCTGGGCGGCATGGGGATCATTGTTCTATCCATCGCCATACTCCCCTTCCTGGGGGTGGGAGGCATGCAGCTCTTCAAGGCCGAAGTCCCAGGACCCGTGGCGGACAAATTAAAACCCCGGATCGCTGAGACGGCTAAGATTCTCTGGCAGGTCTATATGCTCATCTCGGGCGCCGAGACCCTCCTCTTGATGGCCGGGGGAATGAGCCTTTTTGAGGCTCTCTGCCACACCTTTGGAACCATGGCAACGGGGGGATTCTCCACCAGAAATGTCAGCATCGGCTCCTACGATAGAGCGTATTTCGACGGCCTCATCACGGTTTTCATGATCCTCGCGGGTACCAACTTTGCGCTTCACTATCAGGCCATGACCGGAAACCTGCGGACCTTCTATCGGAATAGCGAGGTGCGCTTCTATTGGGTTACCCTTGCAAGTGCCATGCTTCTGGTCACCTTGATCCTGCGGGTTCAGGTTTACGACACGCTGGCAACCGCCTTTCGCTATGCCTCCTTTCAGGTAACCTCCATCATGACCACGACGGGATACACAACAGCCGATTTCGAGAGGTGGCCTTCCTTTGCACAGTACACCCTGGTGCTCCTCATGTTTATCGGGGGGTCGGCGGGATCAACGGGAGGAGGCTTGAAGTGCGTGAGAATTCTTCTCCTTTTGAAGCAGGGCCGGAGGGAATTATCACGGCTCATTCATCCCCGTGGGGTCATTCCGGTTCGGCTCGGGGGGAGGGTCGTCTCTGAAGAGGTCATCCAGTCAATCTGGGGGTTTTTCTTCCTCTTTATCCTGGTCTTTGTCCTGGCATCGGTTACCATGTCCTTGCTGGGCCTCGATATTATCACGGCATTTGTCTCGGTGGCGGCGACGATCAATAACATCGGGCCTGGACTCGGTGTGGTTGGCCCCATGGATAACTATATTTCGATTCCCCTCATTGGAAAGTGGATCCTCATCTTCTGCATGCTCATCGGCAGGCTTGAACTCTACACGGTCATCGTCCTCTTGGTTCCGGAATTCTGGAAGCGATGACGGATGAACCTGAACCGGCCGTAACATCGGGGACCGAACCCCACCAAGAGGTCTGGATCAACGATCTGCCAGTACGAGGCAACCCCCTTATGAGTTCCCACCCTCTAGCTTATCCCTGCTGATTCAGTCGTCTTCTTGGCCTTCGGCATCCCACGATGAAGTCAAATCTTTGACCAAGGTCAAGGCACATTCGCAGAAATCCCTGTATGGTATAGTCAAAAAAGGAACGGGAGAAAGATCAAGTGGAATTGGGCCAAAGGGAGAAAAGGGATATCCAGGTTCTCGTCCGCTTTGTCCATATCTTTTGTCGGGAGAAACATAGGGGGAATCCCAAGAAGCCCTTCTCCCTGCCCTTTGAGGGGATAGCCGGCCTCATCGAGAACGATACCCAATTGTGTGAATCCTGTTCAGAGCTTCTCACCTATGGTATTCGAAAACGTTTCAAGTGTCCTCACAACCCCAAGCCCATGTGCAAGAAATGTCATACCCAATGTTATAACAGGAATTACAGGGAAAAGGTGAGGGAAGTGATGAGGTTTTCGGGCCCCTACATGATCAAAAGGGGCAGGTTGGACCTCCTCTATCATTATCTGGCATAGGAGCTGATAAGGGAGGCCGTTTTCAGGGGAGACTTCACGGAAATAAGCCTACCCATGAGGAGATCCTCTTCAGCCCTTTTCCTCTTCGATCTTCGCATCGTGGTCGATATGAATACAGCCGATGACACTTTGGGCGCCGGGACAGGAAGGAAGGTAGTTCTCGAATGCCTGGCGGGCCTCACCTGCCTTTCCCGAAGGAACCTTCAGGCTATAGTCGACGCGGATCCGGGTAATCTTGAGGACCCCATTGACATCCTCAATGTCCCCCTCCACATGAGCCTGGTATCGATCTTCGGTGGTGGAAATATCCTGCTTGGCCAAAAAACTGGCCAAGGTCCCCATCATTCAGCCGCCAACACCACCTATGATGTGGTCAAGGGTTGCTGCGTGTTCCTCTTCCGGTTCACGCCCGTAAAACCGCTTAATTCCCCCGTGCACCCCATAGAATACCGGTTCTTCGAATCCCTCGATGAGAGCCTTGCGAACTGAACCCTTGACCCGGGTAATGGTAATTCGCGATGTATGGACGAGTTTTCCCATCTTTTCCTCCAATGGTTTCGGTTACCCCGGAACTTAATCTGAGCAAGCCACTCCCTAGGCCAATGATACCAAAGCAAACTCATAATTTACAAGGGAGAAACCCGCTGACATTCAGGAACCTCCATGCAATCTGTCCTTGACTTAATGAGGCCTTTTCAGATAAAAATTCATGCCTGAGATTAAACGATTCATGCTATTACGGGAAATTGAAATCCCACATCGTATCAAGAAATGGCTCAGCCCCTTTTCATCTCTGTCGTTCTCTTTTTCGCCTCATTTACCCTTGGAACGGCTGGATTCGGATTTGCCCTCGTCTCGATGCCCTTGATCTCCCTGGTTGCGAGTCCCAAATTGGCAGTGCCCTTTGTCATGGCTTACAGCTTCGGGATCAACTGTTTCCTGGGACTTCGATTCAAGGAATACATCGACTGGCAAAAACTGTGGCCTTTAATGGTGGGGACCCTGCCGGGCATTCCCTTGGGGATCTATTTCCTGAAAAACTACGAAGACGTCATGATCAAAAAGATCGCAGGAGGAGTGGTGATTGTTTTTGCCCTCTGGAACCTCCTAGTCCGGGCTGAGAGAAGATATGCCCTCTCCCCAACTTGGGCCTATCTGACAGGCTTTGCCGGGGGCATTCTCCAGGGAGGAACTGCCATGAGCGGTCCGCCGGTGCTCATGTATCTGACCTTCAACCGATGGGAGAAAAACCTGACAAGGGCGACCCTCCCGTCGTTCTTTTGTGTCACATGTGGCCTCTCCCTTTTCGGCCTAATAGTGACGAATGTACTGACCCTCTCTGTATTGCGCTTCAACCTGCTCTACCTGCCCATAGTTATCCTGGGGGGCGCAACGGGATACTTCCTTTTCAAGAGACTGAGATCGAGACTCTTCAACAGGATTCTGCTCTCCCTATTGCTTGCTACCGGACTGCTCCTTATTTTTGCATAAAAAATCCTCTTGCTGCGGCCATCTTGGGAGCGTTAACCTTCCATGTGCTGAGGTTCGTAGTACGCTATTTGTTGAAAATAAAACCTTGTACATTTCTTCAGAACAGATGGGGTAGAATCTGTCCATTTGAGTTGAGGTTGGCTTGTGTTGGTAAGAGGCGGCTCAAGCATATAGTGAGGTCACATGGTTCTCGTGGGGGAGACAGGGAGATAAAATAGTGGGAACAAATTCACTTGACATGATAGGCGAAATTGTATATAGCCAAAATAACACTCGTGTCTAGTCCTTCACCGATTCTCTTCTGCGACAACCATTTTATGATTGAAACAAAAATCATAGACAAGGTTGAGGGAAAAAGGGGAAAGATCGTTGAACTCCTGACGAAATTGGTAAAAATCCCGAGCTTGACTGGAGAGGAAGGAGATGCCCAGGAATTTGTGGCGTGCTATTTAAGGAACCTGGGATTGAAGGTGGATCTCTGGGAACCGGACGTAAAGGAGTTATTCGACAAGTACCCCGATGTGGCCCAGTATCCTTCTCACTGGCAGCACGATCTCATTTTGCCCTATCAAGATCTCCCCAGCTACGAGGACCTGGTCAAGTCAGGGAAGATGGACGTCTTGAACTACAGAAACCGGCCGAACGTCGTGGGAACCTGGAAGGGATCTGGGCAAGGCGGAAAATCCCTCATCCTCAACGGGCATATTGATACGGTAACCATAGAACCGAGAGATGAATGGACCTATGATCCCTTTGGGGCAGAGATCGAGGATGGCAAAATGTACGGCCGGGGCGCTTCTGATATGAAAAGCGGCATAGTTGCGGCCATGGTTGCCCTGGAATCTTTGATTGAACTCGGAGTGAAACTGAGGGGAGACGTAATATTTGAAAGCGTTGTCAATGAAGAACACGCCGGCAACGGAACCCTTGCCTGTGTGGCTCGTGGCATCACTGCGGATGCGGCAATTATCACTGAGCCCACGAAGAATCATATACGGCTGGGAAATGCTGGAGCAGTGTACTGGGGTGTTAAAGTAAAGGGAAGGTCGAAACCAACTGGGGCGAGATGGAGGGGAAGGGAGCAGGAGGGGGTCAGTGCCATCGAAAAGCTCTCCAGGGTGATCGAGAGTCTGTCGGAAATGGAAGGGAAGTTAAATCAGAAATCCCGTCATCCTCACATACCGGATCAGAATTCCTTTTCCCTGGTCATGGGAAGGGTGCGCGGTGGCCATTACGATACGGTGACAGCATCTGAATGCACCTTGAATGGAAGTGCTTATTTCGGATCCGAAGTGGGATCAGTTACTGACGTCATGGAATACATCAGGCGCGCGATCTCCGAAGCCAACAAAAAAGATCAGTGGCTTACAGAGGTTCCCGCGGAAGTTTCTTTCCTCCATCATGATGATCCCTCGGATATTGACCTAAAGGAACCGATTATTCAAACGTTATTGTCGGCGGCTCAGAGGGTTACCGGCGAAAGACCTCCGGTCTATAGGGGAACCGCCTCCTGCGACATGAGGCACCTGATCAATCAGGGGAAAATTCCGACCACCGTGTTCGGTCCCGGCTGGGGGGATCAGATTCACAAGCCGGACGAATTCATCCCCATTGATTCGATGGTCCCGTCGGTTAAGGTCCTGGCACTGACCATCTACGATTGGTGCAAATAGGAGGGCTTCGGGGATTATGTCAATGGATTTGGCCCTCCTGAACCCTTTGAAAACCGCGGCAAATAGAAAGGAGGTGAGATATCAAGGTAGGATCGGCCTGTCATCTCAGGCAGATCAATGTAGGAAGCAGTGAAACAGAAGAAGGAGGTGGATGAAAATGAAGAGTCGTCTAAAAACATACTTAGTTCTTTTCAGCCTTTTGGCGTTTCTCTCATGTCTTCTCGTTATGTCACCCGGTCTCCTTCAGGCGGCCGAGAAGCCACAGCGGGGTGGACGGTTAAAGGTTGGCACTGATTCGACCGCGGTTGGCTTGGATCCCCAATTGGCCCTGGCTTTTGCTTCTTATACCTTTTTCGAGCACGTCTATGAGACCTTGATCCGATACAATAAGAACATGGAGCTGGAACCGTGTCTGGCCACCTCATGGGAGCAGCCGGATGACCTCACCTACGTTTTTCATCTGCGGAAAGGGGTGAAGTTCCACGACGGGAGTGAATTGACGGCGGAGGACGTGAAGTTCACCTTTGAAAGGCTCCTCGACCCGAATACGAAGACCCCTAGGGGTACGTTTTTCAAATCGATAAGCAAAATAGAAACCCCCGACAAGTACACCGTCAAGATCACCATGTCGCAACCCTATCCGCCGTTCTTAAACACCATTGGATCAGCATGGTATGGGGCCATTCTTCCCAAGGCGGCTGTTCAGAGATATGGATCCCTTCAAGCCAATCCAATAGGAACCGGACCTTTCAAGCTGAAGAAATATGAGCATGGAGTCAAGGGGGTCTATGAGCGTTTCGACGACTACTGGGACAAGGGCAAACCCTACATCGACGGGTTCGATTTCATCGTGATCAAGGACGAGACCTCCCGTGTGGCGGCACTCAGAAAAGGCACGATTGATATCGGTTGGGTGAAGGAAGCCCAGCTTGCTGACTTGCTCGCCAAGGAGAAAAACCTAAAAATATTGATGGGCCCTCCTGTCAGGCAAAACAGATTCTGGATGAAACTCGATAGACCCCCATTTAACAATGTCAAGCTCAGACAGGCCGTGGCCTCGTCCCTGGATCGGCAAGAAATCATCGACACGGTGTTAATGGGCAGGGGGACGCTCTCCACAGCTCTTCCCCCGGGTGCGGTCCCCTATGCGCTCTCCCAAGAGGAGATGGCTCAACTTCCATTTTACAAGCAGGACCATGAGCTAGCCAAGAAACTCCTCAAAGAGGCGGGGCATCCCGATGGTTTCGAATTTACCTGCATCACCTCCCCCCACAGCCCCGATTATATCCCCTTCGCCGAAATCATGCAGAGACAGCTGGCCAAGTCGGGCATCAAGATGAACATCGTTCAGAAGGACTGGGGAATAACGCTGAAAACCTGGCGATCGGGAGATTTCATTTCGATGATCTTTGCGGGAATCTGGTTCCCTGATCCAGAGGGCTATGCCTACAACTACTATTACAGTAAAGCGAGCGGCAATTACTTCGGGTTCAAGGATGAAAAGCTGGACAGGCTCTTTGAAGCCCAGCACACGGAGACAAATCTGGAGAAGAGGATCAAGCTGTGGCACGAACTGCAGAGGTATATGGCGGAGATCGTGCCCTGCATCTGGCCCTATGCCATGACTCCCCGTTTCGAGATCGTCAACAAAAGGGTTAAGGGCTATCATTTCCTATCGAACAATTCCCGTTCATTTATGAGGGAAGCGTGGATAGAAAAGTAGCCAATTGAAATTGAAGTACGTGCCCCATCTCAATCAGACATCAAAATGATTTTGATGGGGCACTTGTTTTGATTTCATCGAGAGAGGCAAGACTCCAATGCTCCGATACATCGGCATCCGCATACTGAGCATGATCCCCATTTTGCTGGGTGTTTCCATTCTGGTATTCGCCACATTTCATCTCGTTCCCGGGGATGTGGTGGATATCATGATGGGAGATGAAGTAGCCGGGGATCCGAGAGCCTTGGAGGAGCTGAGGAAGGAGCTCAATCTCGATAAACCCGTCTATCTCCAATACCTGTACTGGCTGCGGGATGCAGTACGGGGGGATCTCGGGAAATCCTTCACCTCCGGCAAACCGGTGATGGACGAAATTCTCGGCCGGCTCCCCGTAAACATTGAATTGATGGTGATTGCCATTCTGTTCGTCATTCTCATTGGAATCCCCATAGGAATGCTTTCGGCCTACAAGCAGTTTTCATTTCTTGACGGTTTTGTGAGAGTGGCGACCATCATGGGCTATTCGATCCCCAATTTCTGGCTGGCAACCATCATCGTCCTCGTTGGTTCCCTCTACTTTCGATGGTTACCCGTTTTAGAGTACGTCCCCTTTTCGGAGAACCCCCTGGAGAACATCAAATGCATGATCATCCCCGGTTTTGTTTTAGGCCTGACAACCCTCTCGTATATCGTGAGAATGACGCGCGCCTCGGTCCTGGATACCTTAAGACAGGATTACGTCAGAACGGCCCGAGCGAAGGGGATGGCGGAAAAAGTCGTCCTCTTCGTTCACGTGCTGAAGAATTCCCTGATCCCGGTTATAACCGTCTTGGGAATCCAGATCGGGGTTCTCATTGGCGGGCTGGTGCTCACCGAGGAGGTATTCGTATTGCCCGGAGTTGGGCGATTAATTCTACTCGCCATTGAGCAACGGGATTTCATGATCGTTACTGGATCCATTCTCTTTATCGCATGGGTTTTTGTGGTAATCAATCTGATCGTTGATATTGTTTACGCGTTTCTGGACCCAAGAATTACGTATTAAGGGCAGGAGTTGAAGAACCATGGGTGAAAACAGAGAAAACGGCGAAATACTATCCCCTTCAAAGTTAGCATGGAGGGGATTTAAGAGGCACAAACTGGGCATGATCGGTTCCGTCATGGTGATAATCCTGATCGTGGTTTCCCTTTTCAGCAATGTTGTTGCCCCTCATGACCCCCTCGTGATGAATCCAAAAGACTCTCTTCAGGCGCCTGGTGCAAAATACTGGTTGGGAACCGACCGTTTTGGCAGGGATCAATTGAGTAGGCTGATATACGGAACAAGAATATCAATGATGGTATCTTTTGGTGCGATAGCGATAGCCATCGTTTTCGGGGTTGTTATTGGTCTCTTATCGGGATACTACGGGGGACTCTTAGACAATATTATCATGCGCTTGATGGACATTCTGTTTGCTTTTCCATTGCTCCTTTTGGCCCTGATGCTGGTTGCCATCTTAGGACCCAGTCTCCAGAACTTAATGATCACTATTGGATTCCTCTATCATTCCCGTTTTGCCCGGATCGTTCGCGGCTCCGTCCTCGCTATCAAGGAAAAGGAGTTTATCGAGGGGGTTCGCTCCGTCGGCGCCGGGGATATTTCCATCATTCTGTTCTTTATCTTACCCAATGTCCTTTCCCCGGTTATTGTCCAGGCAACGTTTAATCTCTCCACCGCCATTATGGTTGAGGCCGCTCTCAGTTTTCTCGGCCTGGGAACTCAACCCCCAACACCCTCCTGGGGGCTCATGATGAGTGAAAGCAGGAGGTTCATGGAGCTGGCCCCCTGGTTGGCGGTCTTTCCCGGACTTGCGATCATCTTTGCGGTTCTCGCTTTTAACTTGATGGGGGATGCCCTCAGGGATGCCTTGGATCCTCGGCTTTCGCAGCGATAATTTCCCGGGATACGATGACATCGTGCAACAGAAAATTCTTCCAACAAACGTTACCTAATTACGAGGGTTCACCGCGATAATACGATAAAATCCACCCAAAGATTCTCATGAACGTGAGGGGAGGAGAAATGGAAATGCAAGGATTGTCAGCGGATTTGGTCATGGGGAATGGAACGGTTATTACCGTTGATGCTAAGGACACGATAGCGGAAGCAATCGCCGTCCGGGACGGGATTATCGTGGGAGTTGGCACGAACGGGGACATGGAACCCCTCATCGGGGAGAAAACCGAGGTTATGGACCTCAGGGACAAAACCGTTGTGCCGGGATTCATAGACTCCCACACCCACAATGCACACATCGGTGAATTTCTCTTCAATTTCAAGCTGCTCAATATGGCTGCAGAGCTGAATCCTTCCATCCCCGACGTGCAAAGGAAGATCACGGAGAGGACGAAGGAAACCCCCAAAGGTGATTGGATCGGGGGAAGGTATTTCGATCCCAACGGGCTTAAGGAGGGGAGGTGGCCCACAAGGGAGGAGCTTGATGCTTGTGCACCCGAAAATCCCCTCATCATAACGATACGGGGAGGGCATGCCTGCGTCCTTAACAGCAGGGGGCTTGAATTGGCCGGCATAACCAGGGATACCCCCAATCCTGAGGGAGGGGTCATCGAGAAGGATCCTTCAACAGGTGAGCCCACGGGGGTTTTGCGCGATGTCCTCACCGTGAAGACCGTGGTGCCCCAGGCAACGCTGGAAGATGTGAAGGATGGGCTTGCCCTCGCTAGCGAGGAGTACGTTAAGACGGGAGTGACCTCCACGGGTGATGCGGGTGCTATTGACAAACCCGATTCGTATAGGGCCTACCAAGAGGCGGTTGAGGAGGGCAGACTGAAGACGAGGACTTACCTGATGATCCATGAAGAGTTCTACCGAAAGAATGATCTGGGGTTACGCACGGGTTTTGGTAACGACCGCCTTCGGTTGGGTGCTGTGAAGCTCCTGGTCGATGGCTCTATTCAGTGTTTCACCTGTGCCTTCTACGAGCCCTATGTGACGAAGGACACACGGGGTTTGGAGGGGCTGCGATACACCCAGGAGCGCTTGAATGAGATTGTTGCCGAGGCACATAGCCTCGGGTATCAGGTTGCGATTCACGCCCAGGGCGACTACGGGATTACGGTGGCGGTGAACGCCATAGAGCACGCGATGGGGAAGTACCCCAGGCCTGACCCTCGGCACAGGATCGAACATACACTCTGCCCAAGGGTGGAAGACTTGAAGCGGATGAAGGAATTGGGCGTAATCGCGAACTTCTACCTCTTCCACCCATGGTTCTGGGGCGACCAGCACATCAATAACTTCATCGGCAAGGAACGGGCCGATAAAATGGTCCCCGTGAAGACGGCCATGGAGATGGGCGTCGTTTCATGTGCCCATTCGGACTGTCCGGTTTGTGTGCCCAACGATCCGGTGTGGCCCGCCAACCCTCTGTGGGGAATGTGGTGCGCGGTGAACAGGAAAACCCGAAGTGGGGTTGATATAGGGCCAGGGGAAAAACTGACACCAATGGAAGCGTTGCGGGCATACACGATCAACGGAGCCTACGCCTCCTTCGAGGAGAAGATCAAGGGTTCCATCGAGCCGGGTAAGCTGGCGGACATGGTAGTGCTCTCCCATAACCCGATGGAGATAGACCCCTGGGAAATCAGAACCATTGCGGTGGAGAAGACCATTATCGGAGGGGAAGTTGTTTATGAAAAGGGGTAGATGAAGCGACCGCCTTCCCTTGTAGTTTCCATTGCATTTGCTAGGCCCTATCCGTCCCAGATGATGCAACCATGTAAGTGGTTCTCTCCAGCTACTTTGTTTATATCGACGATAACTTCCCTGATTTGTCTTTTCCTTCCGATATTATGCCCAAAGGACTACGATCTGTTTTAGACACGGCCTCAAAAGGTATCATTAATTTCTTTTATTATCCAAATAAAAACTATTAATTTGACTTTTTATAAGAAGCCTGGTATTTGAACGGGAATTCGATATGTTGAAATGGGAGATCACTCGATAGTGGAAGAAAAGATCATAGGCAAAGTTGAGGAAAAACGAAGGGAGATCGTCGACCTCCTGGCGACATTGATTAAAATCCCCAGTATGACCGGAACGGAGGGAGAGGCACAGAATTTTGTTGCCAAACAATACAGGGACATGAAACTGGATGTTGAGGTCTGGGAGCCCGATGTTGAGGAGCTCTTCAAGAAATTCCCCGAGGTAGCCCAATACCCGAGCCACTGGGAACACGATTTGGTATTGCCGTATCACGATCTCCCTACCTACGAGGACCTGCTCAAATCGAATATGGGTGATGTCTTGAATTATAGGAATCGCCCCAATGTTGTGGGAATCTGGAAGGGATCTGGCGGCGGGCGCTCTCTCATATTGAACGCCCATATCGATACCGTCACCGTAGAACCCAGGGACGCCTGGACTTACGACCCCTTTGGCGCCCAAATCACCAACGGGACGATGTATGGGAGGGGAGCTTCCGATGATAAGGGAGGTGTTGTTGCGGCTATAGGGGCCGTCCGATGTCTACGTGATCTCGGAATAACGTTGAAGGGAGACGTCATTCTAGAAAGCGTCGTGAATGAGGAACACGCGGGAAACGGGACCTTGGCCTGCGTTGCCAGGGGATTCACCGCAGATGCGGCCATCGCCTTAGAGCCATCGGAGAATAGAGTTCGCCTCGGCGGATATGGTGGCGTTTACTGGGGAGTCAATCTCACGGGAAGGGTGTTCCACACGAAAAGCCGGTGGGATGGCAGCGACCAGAAAGGGGTCAGTGCCGTTGAAAAGCTCCCCGGTATCATCGCTCAGTTGCTCGAACTCGAATCCGATCAGAACAAGAAACCGGTGAGCGATTTTTATGCGGGAAAGATGCCCTTTTGCATGAACATCGGAAGGGTGTGGGGTGGATCCTACGATACGGCCAGTGCCGGATCCTGTTCCCTCAGGGGAAGTATCTACTTCGGACCCGATATCGGCTCGGTGAAGGGGGTCATGGATTCGGTGACCCAATATGTCATGAAGGTATCGGCGGGGGATCCCTGGCTACGGGAACACCCCCCGGAGGTTCTTTTCTTCCACCATGATGACGCGTATCGGGTAAGTCCTGATTCGGAAATCGTAAAAACGATTCTCGAAACAGGGGAAAGGGCGCTCGGGAGAAAGGTGGAAATTATGGCGGGCGTAGGGGCCAATGACTGCCGGCATCTCGTCAATCAAGGAGAGATTCCCGCCGTCGTGTTCGGGCCCGGGGGACTCGACCAGTCCCATACGGTCGACGAATCGATCCAAATCGAGAATCTCATCTCGAACGTAAGGGCCATCGCCCTCACCATTTACTCCTGGTGCCGATGAAGAAAGGACGTGTGGCGGCCCTTAATTGCTCGATGCCAAATACACCAATGATTCAAACTCTCAAATCCCGCATTTCATCGTTCCAAAAATGGGACGCAGTGAAGTAACGAGTCCAACACGGGGAAGGAAAGGAGGTGGTGGGGATAGGAGATCGAGATTACCCAACAGAGGACGAAGGAGGTGGTGAAGGATCAAGATCGAGATGAACCGACAAAGGATACCATGACAAAAAGGAGGGAGAAAAATGGCTCAATACCTTAAAAAAGGATGCATTTTGGGGGTACTGGGGATCTTTGTGCTGGTTTTTGCCTGGCAGATGGCCCCGGCCTTTGCGGAGACCCCGAAACGAGGGGGATGGATTACCGTTGCCACGGATGAGACGGCAGTTGGATTGGACCCACACCTGAGCATCGTTTTCTCGACGTTCACCTTTGCGGAACACGTGTATGAGTGCCTTCTTAGTTACAATTACAAGATGGAATTACAGCCTGGCCTGGCGACATCCTGGGAACATCCCGACGCGATGACCTATATTTTCCACCTGAGAAAGGGGGTAAAATTTCACAACGGGAGGGAAATGACATCGGAGGATGTCAAATTCTCCTATGAGCGAATCATTGATCCCAAGACCGGATCCCCTCTCGCGAAGATGTTGAAAGCACTTAAGAAAGTAGAGGCCCTGGACAGATACACGGTCAAGATGACGCTCAAGGAGACCTCTCCCGATTTCCTCAGGTTCGTCGCTTTCCCAAGAAATACGGCGATCCTTCCCAAGGATGAGGTCCTCAAACGCGGATCCATGCAGAAAGCAATGATCGGAACCGGTCCCTTTAAATTGAAAGAATACAAGCATGGGGTCGGTGCAACCTTTGTCCGGAACCCCGATTACTGGGACAAGCCTCTCCCTTATCTCGATGGTTTTAAATTTGCCGTGGTCAAGGACGAGGCCTCCCGGCTGGCCGGCTTGCGAAAGAAGACCTACGACATCGGCTGGGTCAAAGGGGTTCCATTGGCAAAACTCGCAATGAAGGAGCCCCACCTCACGATCTCCAAGAGTTCAGCGGACCGACAGGGTCGATTCTTCCTGAACCATGCGCGTTTTCCCTTCAACAACGTGAAATTGCGCCAGGCGGTTGCAGCATGTCTTGATCGCCAGGCCATCATCAACCACGTTCTCATCGGGAATGGGGTGCTCTCGACCATCATCCCACCGGTTGCGGTTCCCTTCGTTATGTCCCAACAAGAGATTGCTAACCTCCCCTTTTACAAGCAGGACTACGAGCTGGCCAAAAAGCTCCTCAAAGAGGCCGGCTACCCCAACGGCTTTGAATTCACCATCAAAACGTCACCCCATAGCCCCGATTACGTTCCAGCTAGCGAGATGATTGTGCAACAGGTCGCGAAGGTTGGGATAAAAGCCAAAATTCAGCAGATGGACTGGGGTGTCTTCCAGAAAGTCCGCCGATCAAGGGATTACGAGGCCACCTATTACGCGGGTAGTTGGCGGGCGGCTCCTACCGGGTATTACTACCGTTACATGCGGGGCGGAAAAAAGGGTAACGAGGTCAATCAGAATGACCCTGAAATTAACCGCCTCATGGATCTCACCATGACCGAACCGGATCTTGAAAAGCGGAAGAAGATT
>JABAOC010009635.1_pt2 | contig 19319 bp, 22 predicted proteins | sample 7062161 | NCBI WGS metagenome assembly JABAOC01 (sample SAMN14538625, study PRJNA623070) | marine sediment metagenome | biome: marine biome [ENVO:00000428]; feature: marine pelagic biome [ENVO:01000023]; material: deep marine sediment [ENVO:00002113] | place: India: Gulf of Khambhat ... | reverse complement strand
CTTGAGACGCCGTCGATTGCCATCTGGAAGGGGTCGTCGCCTACCTTGACAATCTCTTTTGGCAGCTTGGCTAGATCGTTTTTCTTGCTGTCCAGATCGGCCTCTAGCTTGGACACGTCGTCAGTCGAGTGAATTGAATTATTCAAGAGGAACTTGTCTGCCGCTGCGATTTTCTTGTCCTGCTCGGTGAGCTGCTGCTCTTCCTTTTTCAACTCAACCCGGGCCTGCCGCAGCCTGGATTTTTCGTCAGCCCTGCGCTTGATCTCTGCTTGTATATGCCCGGTGTCAAACATTTCGTTCACCTTTGAAACAGGCGAATTGCATACCGGGCATTTGCCGTCGACTACTTGGAGCCGGCCGGCGCATTCCAAGAGTCCGCGCAGCTTGCCAGACATGCCCTCGTTTTCCTCCGTCTTTGCCTGAACTTCCTCTACTTCGGCCTTGACCATTTCAAGCCGCATATGCACCTCGTCTCTATCCTTGAGCACCAAAAGCGAGCCCTTGGCTTCCCTGGCGAGCCTCTCTAGCCTTGACACTTCGCTTGCGATCAGGCTGCGCTTTTCATTAGCGTGGCGCACGAGGAGCTTCTCTCTGTTCTGGAGCTCCTGCGTCTTTTGAACCATCGGCTCGAGCCTTTCAATCTCTTTTTCCAGCTGAGCTATCCTGCCCTCCAGCAGCCTTTTTTCGTCTTCAAATTCTGCCAGAAGCGACCCGGCCTGCTTTAGCGCCTGCTCCTTTTCTTCTATCAGCTTTTCGATCTTGGGGATTTCTTCGTCAGTGTATCCTGTTTCGTCGCGCAGGCGCTCCCGAAAGCCAAGGATAACATCGCGCATCGTCTCATACGCCAAGTCAAGCCTGTCGATGCCAATAAGCCCGTTGAGCAGCTCCTTGAACTCCCTTGGCTGTGCCTCCACTATCTTTACGAGCTCGCCCTGCTGCACGACGGCTGCGACGCACATCTTGTCATAGCCAAGCCCGAGCATCTTGGCTATTTCGCCGCTCATTGACTCGCCAAACTGCTTCCTTTCGCCTCCTACTATCGGCCTATTCACTGCCCTGCCGCCATCTGAAACGAGCACAAACTGCGAAAATGACTGGCTGCCGGAGCCGCCAAGTGACCTTGTCGCCTGAAATTCCCTTGAATTTAGGGCAAAGCGCATCTGCACCATGGCTTGCCCGGCACCCCTCCTTACGAGGTTCTTGTTTGACTTTCTCGTGTGCTTGCCAAAGAGGGCAAAAGTTATCGCGTCTATTATCGACGACTTGCCGGAGCCGTTGTGCCCGACAAAAATCGTCACCCCCTTGCCAAATTCGAGTTTGGTGTCCCTGTGGGCGATGAAATCCTTGAGCTGTATGTCCTTTATCATTTGGGGTTGAACCTCCTTGACTTGTACGCTTCCCATGCCAGATCCAAGACCGACCTGGCGTCCTTTTCTGCGGCAAGCGGCAGCACTTCGCCGACGGCGAACTTGGCGATCTCTTCAGAGCCGAGCGCTTCTGCCGACAGCCTGTACAGCTCGCTGTCGATGTCTGCCGGCCTAGAATCATACATTGTAGTCGTCGCCACGCGGTCTTCAAGCGGCTGCCACACGTGGTGCAGGCAAGAATCATTCAGCCTGACAAGGTTTGCAGCAATCACCTTAGAGTCGATGCCACTGCCAGCCACTTCTATTCTGGCGATCGGCTTTTTGTTGTTATTGTTGCCCTTGGTGCGCAGGCCATCGGCTTTCTCTATTACCCTGTCGACTTCGCTTGCAATCTCTTTGTAGCTTATCCTTGCAGAGAACTGCTGCCTTCTGCTCTCAAGACGGACCCAGTGAGTTGACACTTCTTCGCCGGACAGATCGGCCATGATGAATCCTTTTTCAACTTCCTTGATGCCTTCGCTCGGCGTTAGATCGATGCTGCCAGGATACGCAAGCGGCCCGCTGAGGAAATCGAACCTTTTTTCCAGATGATCGTGGTAGTGCCCAAGAGCATAATAGTGGAAGCCGGGCGGAAGGTCGGCCGCATTCATTTCGCCGGCAAACTTGTTAAAGTCGGTCAGGCCCTGATGGAGCACGAGCACCCTCTTTTTGTCCCCGTGCTGCCTTGCAACCTGCTCTGCGCCTCGCAGCCTTTCGACAAGAGCGTCGATGTTGCCCCGCCGCTCCTTGTTTTCCCCTAGCACGACGCAGTCTTCGACTATAAAAGCTTCGTTGGGCCTGAGCCTTTTTGCAAGCCCGAGATTGCTAAAGATGTGGGCAAAGGGCACGTCGCGTAGGCGGCTGATGTCGTGCTCGCCCAGCACAAATGCAACAGGGATCTGCTTTTCCTTCAGCTTTTTCAGCGCGTTGCCAAGCGTAATTATCGCCTTGCCGCACGGCCGGGGGCTGTGGAACAGGTCGCCGGCAAGGATGACAAGCCTGACTCCCTCTCTTATGGAAACGTCTATGGCTTCGTTGAACGCTTGGTAGACGTCCTCCTCGCGCTCTTCAAGGTTGAACTGCGCGTGCCCGAGGTGAAGGTCAGAGATGTGGGAGATCAGCATCTTTGTGTGGTATCACAACCGTTAATCCTGTATATAGCCTGATGGAACGTATGAATCGGCCGACTCTTTTGCCGCAACCTGCTTCATGCTTGCAAGCTGCTTCCATTCGTCGACTGCCTTCTGGTCACCTCCTATCTTACGCTCCTTGACCTCGTCTACCTTGACAAACGTCGGCAGGTTGACCCACTGGCCGGCAAATATCGCCTCGCCGGGGTTAAGCGACGTCAGCTGGTCGATAAGGTCCTTGCTGAGCGACTCGCTTGCGGCCGAGACATGCATCTGGTCGTCCTGCTGGATCATGCGCATGACTGCAAGCGATCCCATCTGGCTGAGAATGTTGGCGTCGATGCCTCTTGGCCTCTGCGACACAATGACAAGCCCGAGTCCGAATTTCCTGCCTTCCCTGGCCACCTTGGAAGCAAAGTACTTTGTTTCTGTGTCCTCGTCCTTTGGAATAAACACGTGAGCCTCTTCCACTACTACAAGCACAGGCGCCGGGAACCGCGGGTCCTTGGCAGCGCCCTTCTTGGAGCCCTTTTTCTGGCGCGTCGCCTTTTTCCGGTCGTCAAGCAGCTCTTCGAGGTAGAACGACACTGCGATGTTTGCCTGCCTCTCTGTCAGCTCTACAAGGTTGATGATGTTTATCTTGCCATTCTTTATCAGCGCAAGCGGGTCTGACATGCCTGGGTCCAAAATGTTGTGGAACTTGCGCTTCGCGTCATCTATCTTGTCGATGACCTTGTCGGACGCTTCTCTGTACGCCTTGTCCGCCCTGGCTGCAGCCACCCCGCTCTCTAGCGCGTCCCAAAAGTCGTTGCCCTTGCGCTGCTTCACATCGTCTGTGAACGCAGTCCGCAGCACGTGCATCTGGTTCGACGCATTTTCCTGTATCTCGATGACGTCTCCCAGCTTGTCCACCGTCAGAAAGCGCGGGTTTATCCTGGCATCAATTGGGTTACTGTTGCTGCTGCTACCCATGTCAAGAGTCGAATAGTCGTCGTGGTAGTCGAAAATCACCATTGTCCCATTTATCTTGGCTATCTCCTTGGCCAAAAGCGAAACGAGGTTGCTCTTGCCCATTCCAGTCATAGCAAGTATTGCCAAGTGGCGCGAAACAACTTTGTCGACGTTCACTCGGGCGTCCACTTCGGTGTTGCGCAATAGCGTGCCTATCCTTATCCACTGCGGGCACTGCGGGCCGGAGGGCGCAAAGATGGTGCCAAGGTCCTGCCGCGTCGCTTCGTAAACTTCAGTGCCCGGCTCGGGCGGCAGCGCCGGGATTATAGCCTTGCATTTTTTCAGCTCTTCGAGGTAGCCAAGGATGCGCACGTGACCCTTGTAGCTCTTGTCGCGGCGGTTCTCCACCGCGACCTGCTTGCTTTCAGACGCTTCTTCGTAGTTGCGGATGCTGGTGCCAAGCGCATCACTGCTAATTGATGATCGCTCGATGAGCCCAAGCACCTTGCTCCTACCGTAGTGCAGGATGACGTACTCGCCGATGCTTACCGGCCTCTTTGACTCAAACGTCACCTGGTCCGGCTTGGTGTTCCCTACAAGGATGCCAAGCTCTACTCTGTCGTCGTCGTCACTCATTTAGCGCATCCCTCGCACCCTGCTCGTGCTGCAGGCTGAAAATGCATGCCAGCCTGTCGATGTCCTCGTTGCTTATCTTGCAGTTGTCATGAGCAAGCTTCAGGCAGTAAGGGTAGCCAGCGATTGAGTGGTAGCGCAGCATGTCCAGCATCCTCTTTACCTCCTGCTCGCCTGCCGCGCCGATGATTTCAATCCTGACAATGGGAGTGTGCTCCCGGAGCCTTGCATAGGTTTCAAAGACGCGCGGATTGCGCGATTGCACCTCTATTGGCATGCTAAAGCCGGCCGACTTGCCTGCGTGGCCGTAGTAGTAAATGTCGCCGGCCCTTGAACCAAGTGAGGAAAATTGCGACCTGCTCTCGGAGCTTTTCGAGACAAAGACGGCGCTCCCGTATTGCCTTATCATGCCTGATGCCATGTCCAGCGTGCTCTTTGTCAGCCTTGACATGAGCGAGCCGTCGATGCATATAATGTCTGCCTCCCTTTTTTTAGCAGCCTCCTGCGCCATCGCTGCCTCCATTGCCATCGCCTTTGATTCCAGCATCTCCTGTCTTGCAGACTCGGCAATGTCGCAGTCGTGTCTTGCAGCGAGAATTTTGTTTGCGCTGGTGACTGCCACCGCGTCGACCACGTAGAGGTTGAGCCCCTGAAATGCGCGCTTGTTCCAACTGCTGTCAATGCCGGCAGATTCGCACTTGGCTGGCGAAGGCTCATATGCAATCCACCGCAACGACGCCTCTGCTAGTATCCTCTGGTAGCTCGAATCCTTTATCTTGGAAATCTTTTGCTCCCTGCTCTTAAGAGCATCGAGGTAAACTTCCTTGAGCAACTGCAAGTATCACTATTGCGGCTCGCTTAAAAAATTACTCTTCCTACTACTACTACGACATCTTGTCGGCTATCGCCGTTGCATCCCAGAGCGACCTTGGCTTATCGATTGCAGGCAGCTCCCCAGCTTGCATTATCTGGCTTGCAATCTTGGCCGCTATTGGCAGAGCGCCAGTTGCGCCCGGCGAATTATAGTTGAGCACGTGAAGCGAAGAGCCCTCCCTCAGAACAAGCGTGTCTGGCACGAACTTGCCTGTTTTGTCAATGACGGACGACCTGATGCCCGAAGTGCCCCTTGTGATAAAGGCAGCCGGCCTTATCTGCGGCAGGAACTCCCTCACCCTGTTTATCATCGCAGCCTTGGAAAGCGAGCTCTTCAGCTCTGTGCTTGCAAGCGACAGGAACTGCCTATCAAAGAATACCTTGCGCGCGCCCGTCCTTGACGACTCCATCAGCTTTGGCAGCATATCTGCCAAATTCTTGCGCCAGTCGTAGGCATAGGGCCCAAAGACCGGTACGGCGTTTGGCCCCACCTCGCGCCTGCCGTCGGCCCTCACTATCCAGTGCGGGTCTAGGAACGGGTATTCCGGTTGCTTTGGAACAGAATATATCGACAGCTTTGTCAGATCATGGTACGGCGGAGGCGCCTGCCAGTACTCGCCCCGAAAGTGGAGGTCGGTATAGTCTTGTGCTACGCCCATCGAGTGGGCAATGTCCATCGAGTTGCCGCCTGCCACGTTGACGAGATAGTTTGCCTTTATCTCCATGCCCTGCTGCGTGGTTATCGCACATGCATTGTTGGCAAAAGATACACACATTGCTCTTTGGCCCAGAACCAGCTTGCAGCCAAACGACTGCAGGTCGTCCAAGAGCGCGAGCGCAAGCGAGCCGTAGTCAACTGACGCGTCCTTGGAGCAGTATATCGCGGATTCACAGCGCACATTTGGCTCCATCCTGGCCACTTCGCCCTTGCCAAGCAGCTGGAGCTCGCTTTTTGCAAGCCCATTTGCCTCGCCCCACTGCATGTACTTGCAGAGCCTGTCAACTCCCCTGTCGTCGACTGCTACCTCGAGCACGCCATCGCGCTTGAATACAAGACCCTTTTGCTCTGCAAACTTGAACCACATTTCGTAGCCAAGCGCCGCAGCCTTGGCAAAGAGCTTCTTTTTCACTGGGTCGTACAGGAACGGTGCGTGCACCTTGCCGGTGTTCCTGCTGCTAGTGTGCTGAGCGATGTTCGTTTCCTGCTCGACCAGCACTATCGACTCTGGGTCGCGGGCGTGCGCGGACATAAAGTATGCAATTGACGTTCCAAGTATCCCGCCCCCTATTATCGCGACTTTGTAGTTGCCAGCAGGCACATGCAATTGAAAGCCGCATGTTAGATAAAACGTTTAATATTGATCAGTGGACAGAGAGACACAGTAGAATTTGGCCCAGCAGCAGGAATTTGTGGCAGACAAGAGAAAAAGGCTTGACGACCTGCCGGAATTGCCGGAAGGAAGGCCGGCGTTGCTACTGTCTGCCGTTTATTCAGGAGAGGAAAAGAAGGTTTATCTGAAGTTTTACGACCCAAAGGACAATGTCATTTATCATTGGCGCGACAGGACTGACCACAAGCCTTATTGTTACACCAAGATGCAGTTTGCAGATCAGGCTAAGCAGATCGCGCAAAAGGAAACGAAATACACGCTCGAGCAGGTCAAAAAGAGGGACGTCATTTCAGACAAAGAGATCGACGTGCTCAAGGTGCTGGCTCCGGATCCCCTGTCAATAGGCGGGACCGACTATAGCTTTCGGGAAAAGGTCACCTCGTGGGAGGCTGATATCAAGTACCATGAAAACTACCTCTACGACAGGGCGCTGATACCCGGCACCTACTACGTGAGAAAGGGCGAGCAAATCGCCTCTTTTGAATACCAGATTTCTGACAAGGTTCAGTTTGTCCTCAAGAGCCTGCTCTGGGACAAGATAAAGGAAGCCGGCGAGAGCGGCAAGGAATACCGGCAATACATCACAAACTGGGCGAACCTGCTCAACCAGCCGATCCCGGAACTAAGGAGAGTGGCTGTCGACATCGAAGTTGAAACAGAAGAGGGCAGGATGCCAACCCCCCGCGACCACGACAGGCGCGTCACTGCAGTTGGCTTTGTTGCAAACGATGGCTTTCGAAAAGTGCTGGTGCTGACGGACAACACTCCGAGCACCGGCGAGCCACTTGTTCAGGAAGCAGAGCCATGCAAGACTGAAAAAGAATTGTTGGAAAAGGCGTTCAAGATAATCGGTGAATACCCCATAGTGATCACGTTCAACGGCGACGACTTTGACCTGCCATACCTCTATGCACGCTCGCAGGACCCCCGCATAGACCCCAAAGGCGGCATCGCGATCCCAAGGGACAAGGTGCCAATAGTTGTCAAGAAGGAATCTTTTATCAAGCACGGGATGCAGGCAGAGCCGGTCGGCATAAGGCACGGCATTCATATCGACCTCTACCGGACATTTGACAACAGGTCCATCCAGATTTACGCGTTTAGCCGCGCGTATACAGAGCATACGCTAAACGCAATTTGCGAAGCGCTGCTGGGCGACACGAAAATAGAATTTGAAGGCGACATCAGCGACCTTCCGATCCAGACACTGTCAGAATACTGCCTCAAAGACGCCGACCTGACGTTCAGGCTGACCAGCTTTAACGACAACCTGCTGATGAAGCTGCTAGTGGTAATCGCAAGGATCGGGAGGCTGTCTGTTGACGACATTGCCCGTTTTGGCGTCAACCAGTGGATCAGGGGAATCTTGTATTTCGAGCACCGGCAGAGAAACGAGCTGATACCAAACAGGAAGGAGCTTGAAGCAAAGGGCACGGCATCGACCACTGCGGTGATAAAGGAGAAGAAGTACCGCGGAGGCGAAGTGGTCGAGCCAATGGCAGGCATCCACTTTAGCGTAGTCGTGCTTGACTTTGCAAGCCTGTATCCGAGCATTATCAAGGTCCACAACTTGTCATACGAAACCATCAACTGCCCGCATGAAGAATGCAGCAAGAACAAGGTGGAAGGCACGACCCACTGGGTATGTAAACGGCGGAAGGGGCTGACGTCGCTACTGATAGGCTCGCTTCGCGACCTCAGGGTGAACTATTACAAGTACCTGTCAAAAGACAAGACGCTTCCTCCGCAGGAACGGCAGCTCTACAACGTCGTAAGCCAGGCTATCAAGGTCATTCTCAATGCAAGCTATGGCGTCATGGGAGCCGAGATATTCCCACTGTACTGCCTTCCGGTAGCAGATGCAACTGCCGCGCTTGGAAGGTCGACGATCAACAGGACAATAAACAAGTGCAAGGAGATCGGAATACAGGTCGTATACGGCGACACTGACTCGCTATTTTTGAAAAACCCGTCGCCGACCGCAATCGATGAAGTGGCAGCATGGGCACGCACCAACCTTGGCGTCGACTTGGAAGTTGACAAGCAGTACCGCTACGTCGTTTTCAGCGACCTGAAGAAAAACTACCTTGGCGTCCTGTCTGACGGGACTGTCGACGTCAAGGGTCTGACTGGCAAAAAGTCGCACACTCCTCCCTTCATAAGGAAGGTGTTCTACGACATTTTGGGGATACTTGGCAAGGTCAACTCTGAGAAGGATTTCGAGTCTGCCAAGGAAAGCATCAAAAAGGTCATTCAGGAAAATGCCAAGAACTTGGAGGAGCGCAAGGTCCCGCTTGAAGACCTGAGCTTCAACGTCACAATTAACAAATCGCTGAGCACCTACGGCAAGAAGACAGGCTCCAAGACCGTGGGCGGCAAGAACACGGACACCTACAAGGGCCTGCCGCAGCACATCAAGGCAGCCAAGATGCTCGTTGAATCAGACAAAGGGCGCGAGATAAGGGCTGGCGATGTCATTTCATACGTCAAGATAAAGAACGGCGACGGCGTCAAACCTGTGGAGCTGGCCAAGCCAGAGGAAATTGACACAGAAAAGTACCTTGAGACGATGGAGTCGACATTTGAGCAAGTGCTTTCTGTGCTCAACTTTGACTTCAAGTCGGTGCTGGGCAAGCCGAGGCAGCAGAGCCTTGACGAGCTCTTTTGGAGCAAGCCTGCATCATAGTTTATTATCAGCTCTTCCAGACATTTCACCGTGACGAACAACAACAACAATATTTTGTCACTCTTTACGGTCCCGGAAAAGACCAAGGCAGGCTACAGCTTTGCTGACACGCCTGTAAAAATTTCGTTCAAGGAATCAAATGTTGTCTTTTACGGCGTCCCGCTTGACGGCACTACCAGCTTTGGCAAGGGAACTTCAAGAGGTCCGGAGGCCATAAGACTGGCTTCTGCCCGGCAGATAGAAACGTTCGTGCTTGACGAAAAGGCTGACATTTACGACCTTGTCGGGATATTCGACCTTGGCGACCTGAAGCTGCTGAAAACAAGGAGCGTCAGCAAAACTCTTGCATTCCTTGACTCGAGAATTCCAAAGGTGGTTGATGTTTTGCGCGCCGACAGCAAAATTCCAGTCATGATGGGAGGCGAGCACACGCTTACCTATTATCAATTGAAGGCGCTTGCAGACGAAAAGCCTGTCGTCATCCACTTTGACGCGCACAGGGACATGAAGCCCGAATATGAAGGAATGAAAATGTGCCACACCACACCATTCTATCATCTGTTGGAATATATCCCAGGCGAGAACCTGATCCAGATAGGGATACGCCAGACTGACAGAGAGGAGAACGAGACTGCGGCCAAGAACGGCGTAACCACATTTGACGCTTGGCAGGTGCACGACGACCTCTTAAGTGTTCTTGGCCATCTGCAAAGAGCAACTGCAGGCAAAAAGATCTATATATCATTTGACATCGATGCCTACGACCTGCCCTACGTGCCCTGCACCGGCACACCTGAGCCCTTTGGTCTCAACCCGTTTCAGGTGCTCCAGATGGTCAAGGCCATCCACCCGACTGCCAAGCTGATAGGCATGGACATGGTCGAGGTTGGCCTGAAAAACGGCGACTACCGCGAAGGCGCGCTTGCTACGCAGACGCTGTACAGGATACTGGCGCGAAAATACGCTAGACCATGATCTGCGGCCTTGCTGACAGGCGCTGCGGAAGGTTCAGTGGAAGGTAGGGCTTGTCCTTTGTCTGCGCCTTCACTTCGCCTATCAGCTCTTGCAGCGTGATTTCGCGCTGCTTGCCCTCGTTCCTGTCGCGCACCACTAGTTTGCCAGAATTGATCTCCTTGTCACCAATGACCACGGTGTAGCGTATCCACTCGGTTTCTGACTCGCGTATCTTTTTGCCTACTGTCTCGTCCCTGTCGTCAATGTCCGCCCTTATCTGGTTCGTAGATAGTTCAGCAAGCATCTTTTCGCAAAATTCGGTATGTTCCTTTCCAACCGGGATTACGCGCACCTGCGTGTGCGATAGCCAGAGTGGGAACGACGGGATGCCGCCTGTCTTGGACACCTTGGCGGACTTTTCTAAGAGCGCATAGATAACGCGCTCGACTGCGCCGGAGGGCGAGTTGTGCAGTATTATCGGGTTCTTTTTGCTGCCGTCCTCGTCGACGAACTCGATGTTGTAGCGCTTGCCATTCTCCACATCTATCTGGTCTGTCGAAAGTGCTGATGCCTTGCCGAGGCCGTCGACATAGTTGAACTCCCACTTTAATGTGAAGTAGAAGAAGCGCTCCTTCCACATCTCGACCATCACTGGCTTGCCGAATCTATTGATAAGCTCAGTGATGAATTCCTTATTTTCGTTGTAAAAGTCCTCAGTGAACCTGATTGCCATCTCTACGTCTTCGGTCGACAGGCCGAGGTTGTTGAGCACGCTTATCGACAGCTCAAAGCGCTTGCGGAACTCCTCTTTTGCCTGGCTCAGGTCTCTGCAGAGCGCGTGACAGTCGGGCATGGTGAAGGCACGCAGGCGCCGCAGTCCTACGATTTCGCCGCTCTTTTCGCGCCGGAAAGAATAGCGGGTCAGCTCATACAATTTTACGGGCAGGTGCTTGTACGATATATTAAAGTCCTTGGCCATCAGGAACTGGCCAAAGCACGCTGCAAACCTCAGGAACAGCTGCTTGTTATCCGACACAATGTTGTACTGCCTTGCAGGAAACCTGTTAAAGTAGCTCTCCATCGAGGGGTGCTTGGTGTCATACATGATTGGAGTCTCGACCTCGATGCCGCCGTATTCCATCACGCGCCGGGTGACATACTGCTCGATGAGTGACTTCATCAAGCGCCCTTTTGGGTAGTAGCGCATGTTGCCAACGTCTGACGCCGGCTCATAGTCGGCTATCGCCAGCTTTTTCATCAGGCGCACATGGGCCGGCTGCTCGTCAACCGCCCTCTTTTTTGCCATTTCATAATTTGTCAGCACCTGCAGGTTCTGGTCCTGCTTCTTGAACTTGTATTCGCTGACAGGCGTCATTACGCCGCCGGGTTGCAGGATGTACCAGAATGACTGCAGCGTTCCCTCTGCTTTTAGAGCAGTCGACTCTTTTTCTCCTCCGTGGGTGTGGCCGCCAGCGTGCTCATGGTCATGCTGCTTCCCAATTTCCTTGGCGTTCTCCGCCAGTGGGTGCCCTTTTACCTTGATCTGGAACGACTTGGTCCAGCCAAATGGCGCCCTGTAGACTTGGCTGATCGCTCCTCTGGCAAAACTTTCAACAGACTTGATGATGCCTACCGCTACGCTTGGCTGGGCAAGGTCCGAGCTGAGGTGGGCGTAAGGGTAAACGAGCAGGCGGCTACTCTTGACCGTGTCGAGGTACTTTTTTATTTCATCCACTGCTGCCTTGGCGACGCTTTCGTCATCGCCGTTCTCGACTGCGACAAACGCCACCACCAGATCTTCAAGCCTTACTCGGGACTTGGAAGCAATGTCCTCGGCATCCCTTATCTCCTTCTCAATCGGCTCGTATTCAATAAAATCAGAATGCAGCTGCAGCAGTCGCATATATATCACGATCACGCGTCCTGAGCTAATTTAAGCCCATCTGGCCCTCTCGTTTTCCCTGTCTTCCTTGGTGAGCTTTTTCCATTCCTTGTAGTGATCCTTGCAGAGGTACACGCGCTTGCTTCCGCCAAGCCCCATGTCAGGCGCCATGCTTGCCTTGCTGCCGCTCATCGAGCGCTCGGCCTGATTTCCGCAGCCGTCGATGCTGCAGTTGACTCCCTTGTCGACGCGGCCCATAATGAATGAGAGATTTATTGCCTAGCTATAAAAAGCTGACTGGGTTAGCTTAATACCTCCGACAGCAGCAGAGTATTATCGACGGTTGTGTCATATAGCGAGCCCCTGTGCAAAAAGTGTCTCCATGCAGAGAGCCTTCACAGCGAGGTGGTGTCTCAGCTGCCGCAGAGCAGTGGCGAGATAAGGCGCTGCACGGTCGCAATGTGCACCTGCATTGTTACCTGGCAGCGGAAAACAGCAGCCAAGGCGGCTCAGGTACACTAGTGCGATAGCCGGCAAAATTTATAACGAGCGTTCCATCCGTTTTATGCCAGAAATAATGTCTGAAGACGACGACTTTGAGAATGATGGCTTTGAAGAGGACTTTGAGGAAGACGAGGACGAGTTTGGGGACGAAGACGAAGACGACAACGAGTAGCCTCTACTACTCTCTCTACACGCTTTTAGCCCAAAGCTTTCTGCAAAGCCCTTGAACTCGTTGTAAGCCCTGAGGAACTCGATCCCTTTTCGCTTATCCTGTATTTTGCAGAACTCTCATACAGCAGGCCCGACTGCATGAGAGAGAGTCTACCATCGAGCTGAGCCTCCGATGAGGCACGTTTACGTCAGGCGAGCAGGAGGTTCGGGGATGCGACCGCGCTGTAGCCAACGAATGCAAACCTGCCGATGAGGGCCGAGATAGCCAGCCCTAGCAGGTTCATCGCTAATAGCTCAAATGCGTCTACCAACCCAGAATTTTGATGCAGTTTTTCAATTTTTAACTCTATTTGTAGTCGCTAAGGATGTCGCGGTAGCGCGCGTCTTTGTACGCGATGTACTTGACGTACTCACCATAGGTCATATCAAAGGAGCAGTTGCCGCATTTGACAAAGGAAAAGTCGTCTGCAAGCTCGGCTATGCCTCTGCAGTCAGGACAGCGGACCTTCACAAGAAGGATTTGACCTTTAAAAGTATAATAAGGTTGTCCAAATTTTTGTCCAAATTTTGGCACGATCCGGAAATAGGTTTATGAACCAAGAGCGTGCTAGATATATCAAGATGGATAGCACCCTCAAGCCAGTCCTGAAAAGGCAGTTGTTGGTTATCGGAGCAAGCCTTGGAGCCGGGCTGTTGTTCTCATACTTTTTCGGCTTCCTGATGGGCCTTGCAGTAAACATCGCAGTCCTCATGGGCGTAATGTTCTACATCAGATGGAGGCAGATAAAGGCGCTCAGGTCGCTTGGCTTTAGCGACGAGACGGCGGGCAGAGGCTATGCCAGCGCCGGCACCAAGCTGAAATATGTTTGCCTCTCGTGCGGGGCAGAAGTCAAGGGCGCAAGGTGCAAAGAGTGCGGCTCAAACATGAAAAAGCCGCTCTTTTGATTTTATTACCTCATCCTTTCGTTGTTAGAGAACCAGATGCCCTTTGCCTTCCTTCTCTCGTTGATCACTAGCAAAAAGCCTGTTATAGCAGCCAAGCCTATAAGCAAGGCAGGCATGCCAAAGTCGACCTGCCCATACGGCTCGCCTGATGAAGGATCAAAAGAGAACTGGACAGCATACACCGCGCTGGCAGTTGTTGTCAGCATCATCATCAAGAACAAAATCGCCGCCGGCGCAGCCAGGATGTAAGTTCTCACGATGATTTGAGGCTTCGATCGTATATATTAGTTAGCATAAAATTTCATTTTTATGATATAATCCAAATTTACAGTTTTCTTATAATATATTCTTATAATAAATTGGAAAATCGCTGCATTATGCAGTTGGAGCAGTTCTTTGGCGATTTTTCCACGACCTCAACAACTTATAATATCCAGTGTGCAAATTCTCTCCGAAGATGGCCAAAACCTGCTTGAAATGTGGCAAGGCGTTTGACGAGGTTGTTGACGACCCCGCGGCCGAGAAATACCCGGCGTGCCCGGCCTGCTGGAAAGAGTGGACCGACTATGGTGTGATGGTAATGAATGAGATGAGGCTTGACATGTCGCTGCCAGAGCACCGCAAGGCCCTCCGCAAGTACGAGCGCATGTTCTTTGGGCTGGAAAAGCCGGAAGGCGAGCTGCAAAAGAACCCAGACAAAAAGCCGGATCACATGCACTAGCCAGTCACTTTAGCTTTAGCGCTCGCTGCGAAGCCTCTGGGATCAAGCTGAGTATCGCCTGCCTGTTTGGAAGCGCAAACAGCACCTCGTGGAGCGAGTCGATTATGGTTTCCTGCTGCTTTTCGCTCAGCGACATGAACGTGCCAGTCAGCGACGCAAAATCCAGCTTTTCAACCGAGTGCGGGCTTGCAAGAACCTGCTGGCAATAGGTGCGGAACATAATCGCCCTCTCGTCCGCGTCAAATTCTGACAGGACTTCAAGCCACGTCCGAAAGAGCACCGCGAGCTTGTTCGGCTCTATTGTTGGCGCAGCTGACAGAGCCATGCTTATCGTCTCGCGCCTGTCCTCGTCGTTCATAGAGTAGAAGAATTCCTTGAGCCGGCTCTGGAGCATCGGCTTGCGCAAAAAGTCCGGCAGGTTTGCCAGTATCTGTATGATGTTGCCGGCTGCTGCATTGCTCACGCACACATTGCTGTGATGGGGGAATTTATTCGGTTGCTCAACAACAACAACCATTACTAGGATTAGAATAAATATCACGCATTGTGAGAGAATTCCCAAAATGCCGTGCCTTATTACAGTCGGCGGGTTCTATGGAGACGAGGGTAAGGGCAAGATTATAGCGTACCTGGCAAAAAAGGACAGCGCCTCGATTGCGGTGAGAGGAGGGGTCGGGCCCAATGCAGGCCACACGTTCACTTTCGAGGGCAAGACGTACAAGGTGCGCATGCTGCCAAGCGCTGCACTAAATCCCACAACTAGGCTCTTGATCGGTGCTGGCGTGCTTGTCAACCCGCAGGTTTTGCTGAATGAAATATCGATGTTTCAGGCAGACGACAGGACTTTTGTGGACGCCCAGTGCGGCATAATCGAGCAGACGCACATTGACAGGGACAAGAGCGAGGACCACCTGAAGAGCAAGGTGGGCACCACCGGCACCGGGACTGGCCCGGCAAACGCCGACAGGGCCCTTCGAATGCTCAAGCTTGCCAAGGACGTCCCAGAATTATCGCTTTACATCGAAGATGTCAGCAACTCTGTCAACTACGCCCTTGACAGTGGAGAACAGGTAATAGTCGAGGGGACACAGGGGACGTACCTTTCACTATTCCACGGCGGCTATCCCTTCGTCACTTCAAAGGACGTGACTGCATCCGGCATTTGCTCCGACGTCGGCATCGGCCCCAAGAGGGTGGACGACGTGCTGGTCGTGTTCAAGGCATACGTCACCCGCGTCGGCGGCGGGCCGCTCAACAACGAGCTCAGCGAGGAAGAGGCGAAAAAGCGCGGATGGATAGAGTACGGCAGCGTGACTGGCAGGCAGAGGCGCGCGTCGCCCTTTGACATGGAGCTTGCAAAGAAGGCCATCAGGATAAACAGCGGGACGCAGCTCGCAGTGACCAAGATGGATGTCCTATATCCGCAGAGCGCCGGCGTGCGCGAATACGAAAAGCTGCCGGCAGAAGCAAGAAAGTTCATCGAGGGAATAGAGGGCGAGACCGGCCTCAAGGTGACGCTGATAGGGACCGGCCCCGAGCTCTACGACTTGGTCGACCGCCGGTCGTCGTAGCCGGCGACAAGCGCCTTGATGATATCCCTGCAGGATCGCAGGTCGTAAAGCAGCTTTTTGCTGTCTGCTGCTGAAAGGTCGATTCGATCAAGCATCGACCTTGCTTCCGCAATGCTGACCGCTTTTTTTGCTGGCTTTTTTGGAGGCTCCTCGCCTTCAAGGCGGTGCCGCAGCTTTAGGTCAAGGATAGCGTATTCCAGCGCGATGTAGGCGCGCCAGAGCGACGCCCTATCCGGATCGCCTGCAGCAGCGGCAGCAGCAACAATTGCCTTGGCCTGCCCCACCAGCTCGTCCAGCTTCCCGCCCAATGCCTTATCGCCGACGGATGACTTTAATAACGTAGCCATAGTCAATATTGCGAATTGCCGCTCAAGGCTCCGTGCTACATTGCGCTTGCAGGCCTGAAGGACTTTGGCAGGCTGGTATGCGCGCTCGAGCGGACGCCTCCGCCGGCATTTTCATTCGTCTTTAGCAAGGAAAACGTGCTTGCCGTCCAGACCGACATTATCAACGGGAGGCCGGTCATTTACTTTGCAAAGAACGAAGCGGCAGACGGCAGCGGGCAGTACCTTGCCTACAGGATAACGAGCGGCATTGAGGAAGTGCTGCTTGCTGACTCTGTGGGCAACCCCACCTTTGTCTACTCGCCGGTCCTGAATGTCGAAAAATTACCGCAGAGGCTTGCAAGGTCGGCAAGAGTGGACAAGAGGTCGGGCTATACCGTTATCAAGCTGAAGGACCTAGCCAGCCTCGCCAAGGTGGCAGCCTACAAGACTATCTATGACGAGCCGCCGCTCCCGCTCTTTATGTTCAAACAGCAGCGGGAAGGCAGGGTCGTCCTTGGCGCGCCCATGAGCGCAAATGACAACGAAACGGTATCGTACTTTTACTATGTGGCACTTGATGGCGAGGAGGAGCCGAAGGAGCCGTTCCTGCGCTACTCCAGCATGAAAGCCGAAAAGCCGGTGTTTTCCTCGAGGCTGGACGAGCACGGCTACATCTACCTCAAGGTAATAAGGCTGGCAGCGGAACACCCGCTGGTAAAGACCTATGACTAGCTCCTTTTTCGAAAGAATCGCCCGCGCGGCTTCTGGAAAAAAGAGTAGGATAGTGCTTGCGCTCGACCCGCCGGCGAACAGGCCGGATTTGCAGGAATTTGCAGAAAAGACGATTAGCGCGGCGGAGCAGCACGTCTGCGCGGTAAAGATGAACTTTCACCTTATCCTGCCGCTGTCGGCGGCTGAAATATCGCAGGTAAACCGGCTCGCACATTCTTTTGGCCTGCAGTCGATTGCAGATATCAAGCTCAACGACATCGAAAACACGAATGGGGTTGCAGCCGACCACCTTACGAGGATGGGCTTTGATGCCGCGATTGCAAACCCCTTCATGGGCAAGGGCGCGCTGTCGGCGCTTGTGCAAAAGGCTCACAAAGCAGACGCCGGCGTCATTGCGCTTGTCTACATGAGCCACCCGGAGGCAGCCGAAGGCTACGGCCTGAAGGTGTCAGGCAAAAAACAGATGTACAAAATATTCCTTGACAGGGCAACCTATGCAGGGGCTGATGGCGTGGTGGTCGGGGCAACCCAGCTTGACATCCTGAAAAAGGTGTCAAAGAAAAAAAAGATGCCGATTTACTCGCCGGGCATAGGCGCGCAGGGGGGTGACGTAGAGAAGGCAATCAAGAGCGGCGCCGACTATTTGATAATCGGCAGGTCAATAGTCGAGTCAGGACAGCCCGCAAAAGTTGCAAGGGATATTCAGAGCAGGATATCATTAGCGGTAGGCAAATGAGTGCTTGCTCAGGAACTCTTTTGCAGCGCCGAGAATGTTCTTGGCGTTTCTGTACGTCAGCTGCTGCATCGCGTCCTGATAGTTCCTCCATGCAAAGCCGATGTGCTCGCGCGAAAGCGTGACCTGCCTTGTGTGGGTACGGGCAAGAAAGAGCACTACCTCTTTCTGGACAAGCCTCTTGCTGTGCCGGTAGCGGTATTCTATTTTCATCCTAAAGCCGTCGATGAATTCGATGTCGCTGATGCCGGTCTCTTCCCGGATCTCTCGGGTGGCCGCCTGCTTTTCGGCCTCGCCGGCTTCGATGTTGCCCTTTGGAAAGTCCCAGTGATCTGCGGTATAGTGCAAAAGAAGGTATTCCGGCTCTGCGCCTTCCATGTAAAAGACTACTGCGCCGGCTGACCGCTCGTCTACCAATGTCTACAGATTAATGTGGTTCTTTGTAAGTTTTTTGTAGTTTCAGACTTCATCATCATTATTGTTGTCTTCTTCGTCCGCCTGCTGCTCTTCTTCTCCTTCTTTTTGCTGCAGTATGGGCGCATAGTCGTGGATGTCGAGCCATTCTTCCTGCATCATCCAGTAGCTGCAGTACCACTTTTGCTGTTGCGAGTCAAAGTCGCCGTGCTGTGGCATATATTATGCGCCTAGTTAGGAGCTACCTTTACATTATTATTATTAGCGTTTCAGGACTTCGCCACCTTTCTTGTTCCTGTAGTACTGGAACAGGAACGCGGCAGCTACCAGAGACACTGCAAGGCCTATCAGGAGCGACGAGATCAGGGTGAACGGGTTCGTGCCTTCGGTGAGCACGGACGTGAACTGGAGCACCGGGATGTAGAGTAGCGCGATCACTGCAAGACGCAAGATGTCTGACATCGCCCTGACGCTCCCCTTGAACCAGTTGCTCAAGAGTGCCCCTGTAAGGATGGTAGCGATGCCTATCCACAATAGCGTTATTGTGCCAGTGGCAAAGCTTCCAACGATCACTCTGTTGCCCAGTATGTCAAGCGCGCTCATGCCCGGCCTGAGCATCTCGGGAGGTATGCTAGAGATGCCATTTGCTATGGACGCCAAGATTATGAGGACTCCGGCTATTATCGAGAATATCCTGATAAAGCTGGTAGGCGTCAGCCTGCCAAGCGAGCTTAGCGCCTTGTCGACGTCAAACGCCCTGACAATAAACGCGCCTCCAAGGACCGCAAGCACAATGGCGGTGAGCCACTTGGTGGCATCAAACACGACTGCCAGTGCGCCTGCTGCAAGCAGCACTCCGGGGACGCCAAGGAAGAACTTGGAATACTGGGGATCGTAAGCAAGCATCTTCAGGTAGCGGCCAAGAACTGCGTACGAGTACTCGACGCTCCTGCTATGCCTGATAATGATGCGCTGCACGGAAATCACCGGCACCCTTGACTGTATCACTGGCAAGACCGTCTCGTCATCCTCCCCATCTGACACAATGACTGCGCCGTCCGCTTGGTATTTCTCAAGGATGCTCTTCACTTCAAGACTTATCTTTTCGTCCGCCTCGACGCCCCTGTTGAACTTGCCGGCAACGACAGCGACTTCTGCGGTGTAGCCCTTGCTCACAAGCTCCTCGTATGTTTTTACGGCGCCAAAAATCGCGTTCGAGTCGGCGTCCTCCGGATCCTCAATTGCAAGCCTCATGCCGGCGTTGATACACGCGTCGCGGCCAACAATCGGTGTCTC